>Ga0308163_10000100_pt1 | contig 260559 bp, 239 predicted proteins | sample PhyTR1_FD_201037 | JGI IMG/M metagenome (GOLD analysis project Ga0308163, IMG submission 201037) | Phyllosphere microbial communities from UC Gill Tract Community Farm, Albany, California, United States - DLSLT.R1 | ecosystem: Host-associated > Plants > Phyllosphere > Unclassified | place...
CGCTGGAATACGGCATGGTGGGCATCAACGCAGGCGTGATCGCCACCGAGCACGTGCCCTTCGGCGGGGTCAAGCAGTCGGGCCTGGGGCGCGAGGGTTCGCACCACGGGATCGATGATTACCTGGAGCTGAAGTACCTCTGCATGGGCGACATCCAGAAGTAATCATGAGGATCCTGCTGGTCGAAGACGAAGCCGAGATGGCCGCCTGGCTGCAACGCGCGCTCAAGCAGAGCGGCTTCGTGCCCGACCACGCGCCGGACGCCCGTACGGCCGAGGCGCTGCTCTCCGTCGGCACGGCCTACGACGCGGTGGTGCTGGACCTCGGCCTGCCGGACAAACATGGCTTCACCGTGTTGACCGCCCTGCGAGACTCCGGCAACCCGGTGCCGGTGCTGGTGCTGACGGCCCAGGGCGCGCTGCCCGACCGGGTGCGCGGCCTGCACCTGGGGGCCGACGACTTCATGGCCAAGCCATTCGCCATCGAAGAACTCGAAGCCCGGCTCATTGCCCTGGTGCGCCGCAGCCACGGCCGCCAGCATCCGCGGCTGCAGTGCGGTTCGCTGGCGTATGACAACGAAAGCCACGCCTTCACTCTGGCCGGCCAGTTGCTGCAACTGACCCCGCGCGAACACGCGGCGCTGACCGCACTGCTGATGCGCGCCGGCTCGCCGGTCGGCAAGTCGCAGCTGTCCGACAAGGTGTTCCCGCAGGACGCCAGCGTCGGTCCCGACGCCATCGAACTCGTACTGCACCGCCTGCGCCGAAAGCTGGCCGGCAGCGACGTGCACATCGTCACCGTGCGTGGCCTGGGCTACATGCTCGAACACTCGGACCATGACGGCAGGCCTGAGCACTAGGCCTGGCCCCAGGCCTGGCGCCGACGAACCGGCCAGGCGCTGGCGGCGTCCGGGTATCCGTTTCCAGTTGCTGATCCTGCTGCTTCCCGGGCTGGCGGCGCTGCTGCTGTTCGATAGCTGGACCGACTACCGCGCGATGGCCCGCACGGTCGAGGTGGCCTACGACGAAACGCTGCTGGAAGTGATCACCGCGCTGGACGAGGGCGTGGCAACCGACTCCGACGGTGCGCTCACCCTGCGCGAGCCCTTTTCCATCCAGGGCATGTTCGAGTCGCTCAACGCCAACCACAAACATCTGCAGGTGCTTGCCACTCCCGAAGGGTCGGACCTGCCGGACGCACCTCCGGTCGAGACCCTGCTGGGGGTCGACGACCTGCCGGCACCTCCGGTCAGCGACAAGGCCGTGGTCTTCTACAACGCCGAATACCGCGGGTATCCGGTGCGGGTGGCGGCCTTGCAGCGCCAGGCCTACGACGGTCTCGGGCGCGCATGGCAGCTTTCAATCCGCGCGGCCGAAAGCACGGGCCGCCGCAACGCCGCACGCGAGGCCCTGCTGAAACGCGAGATCTGGCAGGGCGTTCGCATGCTGGGCGTCACGGTGGTGCTGGTATGGCTTGGCACCGCCCTGGCGTTGAACCCCTTGCGTCGGCTGCGCGCCACCCTTCGCGCCCGTTCTGCCGATGACCTGCGGCCGCTCGAGACCCGCGCCGTGCCGAACGAGGTGGCGCCGCTGGTGGACGCGGTCAACCACCACATCGCCGACCATCGCGCGGTGCTTGGCAAACAGGCCGGTTTCCTGGCCGACGCATCGCACCAGCTGCGCACGCCGCTCGCGATCATGACGACCCAGGCGGGTTTCGCACTGAGGCAGGACGACCCCGCCGTCCTGCGCGAAAGCCTGGCCGCCATTGCCGCCCAGCTGGAGCGCAGCCGACGTCTGTCCGACCAGTTGCTGGCGATGGCGCACGCCAATACCAGCCGCTCGACGGACCAGCCGTCCGGGCCGGCCGACCTCCGGCTGGTGGCGCGCGAAGTGCTGCTGCAATACCTGCCGCTGGCACGCGAAAAGAACCTCGACCTCGGCTGGGACGAGGCCATCGCCGAACGCCAGGTGCCCGTCGCCGCAGACGCTGCCGAACTGCACGAAGCCTTTGCGAACCTGCTGCACAACGCCATCCGCCACACCCCGCGGGCAGGCCGCATCACCGTCGCCGTGCGAACCGAAGACGGGCCTCGGCCGCGGGCCGTAGCCGAAGTCACCGACAGCGGCCCCGGCCTGCCGGTCGGTGAACACGAAGCCGTTTTCCAGCGGTTTCGCCAGGGGCCCCGCGCGGAGGGCGCGCCTCAAGGCGGCGCCGGCCTGGGCCTGGCCATCGCCCGGGCCTACGCACGACGCAACGGCGGCGACATCGAGCTGGCGGAAACTGCCGACGGCAGCGCTGGACTGACCGCAAGACTGGTGGTTCCCCTGGGAAAACCCGGCGTCGGGCATCCGCAATAACACGTATTTTGCGGCCCGCACCTCCAATCGGAAGCTGATTGGAAGGCTCGATTTCTAGACTCGCCTCCGTTCGAGAAACAGGTCCATCCGGGCCTGACTCGGAGATTCTGGAGAGAGCATGAAACCTTCCCCGCAGTTCAACAAGGACTACTACGGCGGCGCGCTGATGGTCATCATCGGCCTGGCCGCGATGTATGCGAGCGTGCAGTACAAGCTGGGCACCCTGCAACGCATGGGCCCCGGATTCTTCCCTTGCGCGGTGGGCGCATTGCTGGCCGTGTCGGGCCTGCTGATTGCGCTTTCGGCACGCGGCGACAAGCCGGCGGCCGAGACCGGCGGCCACCATCCCGCCGGTCTGCCCGACCTGCGCGGCGGCCTGTGCATCGTCGCCGGCACCATCGCATTCCTGGTACTGGGCAACTACTGCGGCCTGTTGCCGGCCACCTTCGCCATCGTCTTCATATCGGCGATGGGCGACCGCAGCAACACCGTGCTGCAGGCCTTCGTGTTGTCGGTGGCGATGATGGTCATTGCCACCGTGGTCTTCTGGTGGGCGCTGCAACTGCAGCTGCCGCTGGTGAAGTGGGGGGCCTGAGCCATGATGCAATCCCTGCATGACCTGTGGTTCGGTTTCGGTGTCGCCTTCCAGGGAACCAACCTGATGTGGTCGTTCTTCGGCGTGCTGGTCGGCAACCTGATCGGCGTGCTGCCGGGCATGGGCGCCCTGTCGGCCATCTCGATCCTGCTGCCGCTGACCTATGCGATGCATCCGGTGCCCGCCATCCTGATGCTGGCCGGCATTTTCTACGGGTCGCAATACGGCGGTGCCATCGGCGCCATCCTGCTGAACCTGCCTTCGCATCCGCCGCATGCCGTGACCTGCCTGGACGGCTACCCGCTGACCAAACAGGGCAAGGGCGGCACCGCGCTGGGCATCACCATGATCAGCTCGTTCTTCGCGGCTTCGGTCGGCATCCTGGTGATGGTTTTTGCGTCGCCGCTGCTGACCGAGGTGGCCTTCAAGTTCGGCCCGACCGAAATCTTCTCGATCATGCTGCTGGGCCTGCTGGCGGGTTCAACCATGTCGCGTGGCTCGCCGCTCAAGGGCGTCGCCATGACGCTCTTCGGCCTGCTCGCCGGCTGCGTGGGCACCGACGTCAACAGCGGCGCGTTTCGTTTCTCGTTCGGCGTGCCCGAGTTGTCGGACGGGCTCGAACTGGTGGCCATCGCCATGGGCCTGTTCGGCGTGGCCGACTTCCTGCTGAACGTGAACCGCATGAAGACCATCACCGCCAACACCAGCCTGCGCATCCGCGACATGCGGCCCAGCAAGGCCGAACTGAAGGAAGCCATCTGGCCGATGATCCGCGGCACCATGGTGGGCACGGTGTTCGGTGCCATGCCCGGCACCGGCCCCACCATCACCACCTTCATCGCCTACGCGCTGGAACGCAAGATCAGCAAGACGCCTGAAAAATACGGCACCGGCATGATCGGCGGCGTGGCCTCGCCCGAGGCGGCATCGCACTCAAAGACACAGGTCGACTTCATTCCGACCATGTCGCTGGGCATCCCGGGCGACGCCGTGATGGCGCTGATATTGGGCGCACTGATGATCCAGGGCATCCAGCCCGGCCCGCAGCTGATCAGCGAGCATCCGGACATCTTCTGGGGCCTGATCGCCAGCTTCTGGATCGGCAACGCCCTGCTCATCATCCTCAACGTGCCGATGATCGGCGTCTGGGTAAAACTGCTGCAGGTGCCCTACCGCTACCTGTTCCCGTCGGCCATGTTCTTCATCGCGGTGGGTGTTTTCAGCACGCAGAACAACCTGTTCCAGATCTGGGAAGTGCTGGCTTTCGGCATCGTCGGCGCCATCCTGATCTACCTGAACTTCTCGGTCGCACCCATCATGCTGGGCTTCGTGCTCGGGCCGATGGTCGAAGAGAACTTCCGGCGTGCCCTGCTGCTGTCGCGTGGCGACCTGCACATCTTCATCCAGCGCCCCATCAGCGGCACCTTCATCGCCATCAGCTGCCTGCTGCTGATCGGCGTGACCTGGTCGGCCTGGCGCGGCAAGAAGCGCGGCAATGCGCAGGAGTCGGTGGCCGAGGAAGTGCTGGCCAGCGCCCACGTGCCCAAGCGCCAGATCGAACAGGCCGTCTGATACGGCACGACGGTTAGCTCTCTCCGCACCGCGGAGTTCAGGCCGGCGAGCAAAAAGCTTGTCGGCCTTTTTTGCGGCTGACGCGTTGTCACGGGACGGCCTTTCTGGCTCCCTATACTTCGCCCGCCCATGAAAAGCCTCCGCGCCCTGCCCCATTCCTTCCTCACGCAGGCCGCCCTGGCCTTGCTGTGCTCGGCCGCCGCCCTGCCATCCCTTGCGCAAGACTCCAGAAGCGCTGCGGAAGACCCACAGGAAATAGAGAACTTCTCCTTTCACGGCCAGGCGACCTACATCAACCAGAACAAGCCGGCCTTTCGCGCCGCCTATTCCGGCGTCAACAGCCTGTCGGTCGACCGCGAACACAGTTATTCGTTCACCTCGACAGCCTTCGTGGGCGTGCGCCTGGCCCCGCAGACCGAGCTGTACTTCAACCCGGAGCTGGTGCAGGGCCTGCCGCTTTCGCGCCTCACCGGACTCGGCGGCCTGACCAACAGCGAACTCCAGAAGACAGCCGGCACCAGCCCCATCGTGTACCGGGCGCGCCTTTTCCTGCGCCACACCTGGGGACTCGGCGGCGGCAGCGATTTCATCGAGGGCGACGCCAACCAGCTGGCCAGCCGCTACGACAAACGCCGCGTCACCCTGACCGCAGGCAACTTCGCGGTGTCGGACCTGTTCGACGGCAGCGCACACGCGCACGACGCACGCACGCAGTTCCTGAACTGGTCCTTCCTGACCCACGGCGCTTACGACTTCGCTGCCGATTCGCGCGGTTATTCATGGGGCGTGGCGCTCGAATACCGCCACGACGACGACTGGACCCTGCGCGCCGGCCGTTCGCTGATGCCACGTGAATCCAACGGCCTGAAGCTGGACCACCAGTTCTCCAGGCACTACGGCGACCAGATCGAACTCGAGCGCCGGTACCAGGCCTACGGCCGGCCGGGCACGCTCCGGCTGCTGGCATTCCGCAATGTGGCGGTGATGGGCGGCTTCGAAGATGCGCTGGCCTATGCGGCTGCCAACGGAACTACGCCTGACGTCGCCCCGGTGCGTGAACGCCGCACCAAGGTCGGGGCGGGCGTCAACCTCGAACAGGAAGTGGCGGACGGCGTGGGAGTGTTCACCCGGCTGGCGCGCAACGACGGCAAGTCGGAGACCTATGCCTTCGCTGAAATCGACCGGTCCATCTCGTTCGGCACCACCATCGAAGGCGGTCGCTGGGGCCGTTCGAAGGACGCGCTGGGCATCGCCGTTGCACAGAACGGCCTGTCGCGCGAACACCGGCAATTCCTGGCCGCGGGCGGTTCGGGTTTCTTCGTGGGCGACGGTCGCATCAGCTACAAGCCCGAGACCATCGGCGAGGTTTATTACCGCCTGGCGCTGCCCAATGTGAAGAAGCTCGAAAACGCCGTCACCCTGGGCTTCCAGCGCATCCGCAACCCGGCCTACAACGCCGACCGCGGCCCGGTGCGTGTGGTGTCGCTGCGGCTGCACACCGAGTTCTGATCCGGCTCAGGCCGTGCGGTTCTTCTCGAGCCGCTCCACCACTTCCTCGGCCAGCTTGCGGAGCGCTTCGAGTTGCTTCTCGTCGACCTCGCGCGGCCTGGAATCGATGACACAGATGGTTCCGATGGCATGGCCCCACGAGGTCACCAGCGGCGCGCCCGCATAGAAACGGATGCTGGGGTCGCCGACCACCAGCGGGTTGTCGGCAAAACGGGCGTCCTGCGAGGCGTCGTTCACCACCATCACCTGGCGCGGATCGGTGATGGCATGGGCGCAGAAAGCGTGTTCGCGCGGCGTTTCGCTGACCGCCAGGCCTACCTTCGACTTGAACCACTGGCGCTGTTCGTCCACCAGCGATACCAGTGCGATGGGTGCGTCGAACAGGCCGGCGGCCAGGCGGGTGGCGCGGTCGTAGTCGTCTTCCTGGGCGGTGTCCAGCACCGCCAGCGCCGCGAGGTCGGCCAGCCGGGCTTTTTCGGCATTGCCGGCAGCGATGGCATGGCGCAGCGCATCGGACAGTGCCGCCATCGAATAAGGCTTTGGCAGCAGGGAAAACTCATGGTGCTCGGTGCTGGCCAGCACGCTGCTGTAGCCGCTGCACAGCAGCACCGGAATGCTCGGGTACAGGCGGCGGATGTCGCGGGCCAGCCGGATGCCGTCCATCTCGGCCATCATCACGTCGGAGAAAACCGCGCAGTAGGCCGCCGGTTCGTCCGCCAGCAACTGCAGCGCGTGCCGGGCCCCGTGCGCGACCGAAACCTGGTAACCCAGTTCGACCAGCGTCGCCTCGGCGGCGTGCGCAACGTCGTGGTTGTCCTCGACCACCAGCAGGCGGCCGCGTGCTTCGCTGTCGAAACCGGTCATGTCGCCGTCGACCTCGGGCGCTATTGCGGCGCGGCGGCGGGCCAGCGGCAAATAGATGGTGAAGGTGGTTCCGCGACCGGGTTCGCTTTCCACCTGCACATCGCCCCTCGACTGCTTGGCAAAACCGAAGACCTGCGACAGGCCCAGCCCGGTGCCCTGCCCCACCGGTTTGGTCGTGTAGAAAGGTTCGAAGACACGGTCGATCCGGTCGGCAGCGATACCCGAACCGGTATCGCTGACCGACACCGCCACGAACTCGCCCGGCACGGCCTTGGCCGAGCGCAGGGCCGGAACTCCGTCGACGCGGCGCGTGCGGATGTGCAGCCGGCCGACGCCTTCCATGGCGTCCCGTGCATTGGCGGCCATGTTGACCACGGCGGTGTCGAACTGGCCCGGGTCGACGTCCACCATGCAGGCGGCTTCCGTCGCATCGGAGGTTTCCAGGGTGATCTCGATGCGGGAGCCGACCAGCGTCTGCACCATGTCGCCGATGGCGGTCACGTTGTGGGCGGCATCGAACACCACCGGCTGCAGGGTCTGGCGGCGCGCAAACGCCAGCAGCTGGCCGGTCAGCTTGGCGGCACGCGCCACCGCGTTCGATATGGAACCCATGAAACGCTGCCGCCGCTCGTCCGGCAACGCCGGCCGCTGCAACAGCTGGATGGACGTGCTGATGATGGTCAGCAGGTTGTTGAAGTCGTGCGCTATGCCGCCTGTCAGCTGGCCGACGGCTTCCATCTTCTGGCTTTGCCGCAACTGGTCTTCTGCCGCCTGCAAAGATTCCGCCTGCAGCTTGAACTGGGTGATGTCGCGGCCGACCGCGATGATGCGGCCGTCGCCCTGGCCGGCGCTCCACGATATCCACCGATAGCTGCCATCGCGGTGGCGATAGCGGTTTTCGAATCCCGGGAAATTGGCGCCCTCGGCAATCGCCCGGGCGCCGTCGAGCGTGCGGGCAAGGTCGTCCGGATGCACCAGGTCGGCCAGGTTCCTGCCGACCACCTCGCCCTCTTGCCAACCCAGCATCGAAAACCATGCCGGATTGATCGCCAGCACCTCGCCATCGAGCCGCGCCACCAGCATGACCTCGGCGGACAGTTGCCACAGCCGGTCTCGATCGGCGGTGCGGTCCTGCAGCTGGCGCTCGAGCGCCTCGTTGGCGGAGCGCAGTTCGCCCAGGGCCTGCGCAGTGGCGATGGCGGCCCAGGTACGGTCGGCAACGCTGGCGACGAAACCGATCTCTTCGTTCGTCCATTCGCGCGGCTCGTCCTGGTGCGCCAGGAAAACGCCGACCAGCCGGCCGTTGCTCATCAGGGGAACGTTGAGCAATGCGCGGACGCGAATTTCAGCGAGCGCGTCTTTCTGTGCGGCGGTGCGCGGGTCTTGCTCGACATCGGCGATGGCAACCACCCGGCCGACGCGCAAATCGTGGATGAAGGAGCCGAAATCGGCAAAACGATAATGCCCGGCCAGGCTTCGCGTGTCGTCGTTTCGACACCAGTCGCGGGTGATTTCCACATGGGCGCCGGCTTCGTCCACCACGCCATAACCGGCCCGCATGACGGTCAGCGTCTCACCACACACCAGGGCCGCGGTGCCGGCTATGTCGGCTGCGTCGGAAAGCGGTCGCAAAAGGTCACCGAGTTTCAGTACCGCCGCCTGCCGAAGGTCGTACAACCGACGGTGATCCGCCTGGGAATTGTTCTGTGAGGCCTGGAAATCCATATCGCCGATCAGTTTAGAAACACCTGCCACTTCAACGCCGCAGAACACGGCGTATTTTGCTTCACATCGTCGACCTGCCGTCGTCGCGGAAACCTGTGGCCTCAAAGCCTTTGCAACGACAATAAAACAGATTGGTACGATTAAAAAAATCCTCGGCAATTGGCCATTAAATTGAGCGCTTCCTTCATCAAAGCCGCCGTCGCGAGCCAACAGTCGCCGCCCGGTCGACTGCAGACCCGCCTCGGCGTTGCGCTGGGCGGCCTGATCGTGGTGCTGTGCCTGGTCCTCAGCGTGATGCTGGGGGAAATCGCCGAAAGGCGGCTGGTGAAGCTCGGCGCCGGCAACCTGGACATGCTGGCCGAGCAGATGGCGCGCGAACTCTCGAACGGCATGAACCAGTTCGCCAAGGAAGTCGTCAACCAGAGCATGCGTGAACGCTACCGTGAACCCTCGGCTTCCGCGACCGACATGCGCGCCGCCTTGAACGACTTCCAGCGCGACAACCCGGAAATCGCCCACGCCTCCATTGTCGACATCGCGACCGGCACCGTGCTCGCCGCCACCGGCGGCATCTTCGAAGGCGGCAACGCGCGCGGCCGGCCCGTGTTCGAGATGGCTCAGAAAGGAGTTTTCTACGGTGACGTCCACGGTGCTGTACGCCTCGCAGAGCTGCTGCCGAAGCCCAGGAGCGGTGAGCCACTGCGGTTTCTGGACGTCGCCGCACCCATCCGCGACGCGGAGAACACGCCCTTCCGCGTCTTCGCGGTGCATGTCGGCTGGGAATGGGCCGCCCAGCTGCGAGACAACGTGCTGGGCCCCACGGCGCAGCGACAGGGCGTGGAATTGTTCCTCGTGGACGCCGATTCGAAGGTCGTGCTGACCGCATCACCCGATATCGCCGTCGGCACCAGTCTTTCGGGCCTGCATCTGCGAGACGGGCAACGTCCACTCAAAAAGACCTGGGTCGACGGCAACTCGTACCTGACTGCGGTGGCCGTCACCCGACCGCGTGGCAGCTTCGGCGGCTTCGGTTGGCAGGTGGTTGCCCGCCAGTCCTATGCGGCGACCCTCGCTTCCGTGCGCGACCTGCAATACGGCTTCATGGCCGGCGGCCTGGTCATCGGCCTGCTGGCCGCTTGGCTGGCATGGCGGGTCACCGGACGGCTGGTCGACCCCTTGCGACGGCTGGCCGACCAGGCGGAAGGCGTCAACGCGGGCGACGTGTGGGCCAACAGCATGTCGCCATCCGGCAATGGCAGCGACGTGGGCGAGGTGCAGGCGGTCAAGCGTGCGCTTGCCCGGCTGGCCAGGTCCGCCCGCATCCATGCAGACGCCACCAACACGCAGGCCCGGCAATTCGAGGCGCTGGCCGACTCGCTGCAACAGGTCGTCTGGCAGGCCGACGCGACCGGTCAGCTGCAGTACGTCAACCACACCTGGATCCTGGCGCACAAGCCTGCGGGCAGCTTCAACATCGCCGACCTGGAAAACCTGGTCCATGAGGACGACCGCCCCGCCTTCAGCCGGCAATGGGCCGAAGCGAGGAACCTGGGCCGCGACCTGAACTGCCGTTGCCGGATGCTGTCGCCGCCGTCGGGCGCGCCGCGCTGGTTCGAGGTGCAGGCGCGGGCCGTGGCGGGTGCCGACGGCAGGCTCAGCCGCTGGGTCGGCACCTTGTTCGACATCGACGGCATCACCAACCTTGCCGAAGCCACCAGCCGTGCGCTGGCCGAAGAGCAGTCTGCGCGGGCCCAGGCCGACCGCGCCGCGCGCATCCGTGATGAATTCCTGGCCACCGTCTCGCACGAATTGCGCTCGCCGCTCAACGCCATCACCGGCTGGTCCGACATCCTGGCGCGCAAACGCACCGACGATCCGATGATCGCCAAGGCGGCCGGGTCCATCCGCCGCAACGCCCGCCACCAGGCTGCGCTGATCGACGACCTGATGGACATGACATCGGTGATGGCCGGCAAGATGGTGATACGCATGGAGCCCGTCGACCTGGCGCTGGCGGCCAAGAATGTCTTCCTGTCGCACCTGCACAAGGCACAGGAAAAAGGCGTCGAACTGGTCTGCCGCGAGGTGGCGCCGGTCATCGTCGAAGGCGAACCCCGGCGCCTGGAACAGGTGCTGTCAAACCTCGTCGGCAATGCCGTCAAGTTCACCGAGGCGGGCGGTCGTGTCGAATTGGCGGTGCGCTCCGAAGGCGGTCGCGCCATCGTGCAGGTGAAAGACAGCGGCCGTGGCATCGGCGCGGCCTTCCTGCCCCATGTGTTCGAACGCCTGCGCCAGGAAGACGGCTCGGTGACCCGCCGCGCAGGCGGGCTCGGCCTGGGTCTGGCGATTGCCCGCGGAGTCGTCGAACTGCACGGCGGCACCATCGAAGCGACGAGCCCGGGGCCGGGCATGGGCAGCTGCTTCACCGTGTCGCTTCTGCTGTCCGCAGAAGCTTCGCATTCCGGGTCGTTCCATGACTCGCGCATGCCCCACGAACTGGGCAGCAGGCTCCAGGGATTGCGGGTGTTGCTGGTCGACGACGAGCCCGATGCACGCGAAGTCGCGCAGGTGGCCCTGGCCGCCTTCGGCTGCGTGGTGGAAACCAGGTCTTCAGCCGTCGAGGCATTGGCCAGCCTCGCAAGCGAAAAATACGAACTGCTGTTATCGGACATCGGCATGCCCGTCATGGACGGCCTGAGTTTCATCCGTCAGTTGCGCGGTTCGACCGGCAGCCTGAACCAGGACATTCCTGCCGTGGCCTTGAGCGCCTTCGCGATGGAAACCGATATCCGCGCGGGACTGGCCGCAGGTTTTCAGGCTTATGTCGCCAAGCCCATTGCCCTGCAGAAGCTGTATGACGCAATCGTCGGAGTATTGCCCGCTCCAGCCCTTGATTCGGTGACAGCCCGGCAGCCCTGAATACAAAACCTGCAGACGTGACAAATTAAAGGATTGCAAGACCGAACGGCCTATTGGAAACATTAAGCCCACATGTGACATTTCTATGCCACATGTGACGCCAAACCCTCAATCCAACTGGTTATTCAGTATGCAATTACCTGTCAAAAAAACCGCTCTATTGAGTTTGCTCGCCGTCATGCTGGCGGCGCCGATTTCCGGGCCCGCACTCGCGGCGACGGACATCGGAACGGTGAACACGCTCGCCACCTTCGGTGCCACGACGGGCCTGGGTGCCTTCGAAGACCTGTACAACTTCGCGGTCAGCCCGAACTCGGGTGCGGTGGTTTCCGCCTCGACCTTCACCTTCGGGGTGGGCGGAACGACCATGACGGCGCTTGACCTGTATGTCGGCACCTTCCTGAACGCAGCCGACCTGATCGGACGCACGGCGCTACCGACGACGATTTTGTATTCGCAGTCGGGCGGCAGCATGTTCACGGCCCTTACGCAGATGGCCGACTATTCCACGTTGAGTTCGGTCGGCTACACCTTGCGTGTGGCCGGCAGCAGCAGCGTCCAGGCGTTTCCGTACACGGGTTTCATCGCCCTCGCACCGGTGATGCCGGTGCCGGAGCCGGAAACCTATGCCATGGTGCTCGCCGGGCTCGGGATGGTGGGCACGATTATTCGACGACGCAGGATGCGGTGAAAGCGGCGCATGCAGATAATCTGGTTTCATGATTATCTGCATGACGCATGGGTTAATGGCTGCCGCGGCCATTTAGGCGCGAATTCGCATCAGACGAGCGGCACGCGTTGGCGCTCTCCCAATTCATAGAGGTAATCCTTCTCCCAAAGCGTTCCGCAGCGTCGCTCCGCCATGCTGAAACTTCGCAGGGCCGGGTCCCACTCGGCATCCACGAGTGGCTCGGTGGCCTTGCTCAGAAGGAAGTAGACAGTGTTGCCGCGTCCGGGCGGGCGGCTGCCGGGGGCCTGGCACCGTCTACCGTCCCGGTCCAGGTAGAGCTGGCTGTTCGCAATGTTCACGAAATAGCGGGCCGGCATGGCTGCTCCTGAAGTGGGGATGCACTACAGCACCAATCGACGGGCGCAGGAGACACTGACCTGTGTAAGTAAGGTAATAACGCCACGCGCGGCGACCGCCAACCACCATGTTCGACAACGAATGGCGGAACGCATGTGGACGGTTGGCGATTATCCTGTCGGGGCCACCGACTCATTTGCAGAGAATGCAAGCCCGGATCCGCATGCTTTCCTGATGGAGGTCGATGGATCGTCCGTGGTGCCCAAACAAAGAAATGACATGAAAAAAACGCTTTTGCTTGCTGCAGCCATGTTTGTCACATCGACGGCGCATGGCGCCCCCGATCAGGACTGGGGGCCGATGCCCTGGCCCACGATAGTGAATGAACCGACCACCCGGGACTTCATTCAGGCAGCGCGCATGCTGGAGCAAACCGCCAGCGACAAGACCTATGCCGATACGCTTGCAACGTATCGCATGTGTACCGAACTGCAGCTCCGGTCGCTCGTGCCGCACAAGATTCCGGATGTGAACGCAATGATCTATACGGCGGTCCGAGGTTGCACCCGGCAGATGGATGAATTCGTCTTGCTCTATGTCCGTGACGAGCGATACAAGGCAAATTACTACGTGGCCCATGCCATTCAGCGCATCGCACAGCAGGAGCAGATCAGCGACCTTCTGCCACTTGCGCAGCGCGTGCGCGCTGGCGACAACTCGATAACGACAGTCGTTAAAAAGTAGGCGAAGGCAGTACAAGAGACGCCGCCCGCCGGAAAACATTGAACGGACGGGTCGATCCGGGCTTCGAAAAGTTGAAGCGGAACCACTTTTTCCTTACACTTCAACGTCTTAGCGAGAAAAAAGTCTTATCCATCAACAGGATAGGAAATGCGGGTGTAGTTCAATGGCAGAACTTCTGCTTCCCAAGCAGATAGCGTGGGTTCGATTCCCATCACCCGCTCCAGTCGGCGCACTCCTGCCACAGCCGCCGGCGCCGCGTCTCCGGCCTCCAGCCATCTCACAAGCTGCACTTGAGATATAGGGCTTACCCAGAACCGCCATCCGCAGCGTTCCGGTCATGACGGATTCCGTCGTCAACCATCTTCGAGCAGTACGGCAACCCCGCGCTGAAGGTCACTGCGCAGGATGTGAAGGTGATCCGCGACGGCGGTCCGCGCTCCAACCTGCTGCTGCTTGCGCGCATCGGTATCGCGGTCGGCGTGCTGGCGCTGCTGGCGGTGCGGATCGCGCTGCTGGTCCGCAGCCGCCGCTCGAGGCGGGCCAGGGCTTCCATCGCGGCCTGACGAACTGACGACGATTAGGCGCAAAACCTGACGCTCCTCGGGGCCTCCATCCTGCGAACCGCGGGCTGGAGGCTTTCCAACAATGGCGGCATACCAAAACCGCTCGAGGAGCCAAATCATGTCGCTGTCATTCATCCTTCTGATCGTCGTCATCCTGATCCTGATCGGCGTGCTGCCGACCTGGGGCCACAGCCGCAGCTGGGGTTACGGCCCGAGCGGTGGTGTCGGCCTGGTGGTCGTCATCCTGCTGGTGCTGCTGCTCATGGGGCGTATCTAAAGACCAGGCTCCATGCGGCACCGCATGCCGCATGGACGTCACGGGGGTGGACCTATCATGGGTCCATCCCCGTTTTCATTTCCGACGCCATGCAGCGCCTCACCTTTTCGCTGGACGACGAACTGGCCCGCCAGTTCGACGACTTCATCACCGCGCGCGGTTACGTCAACCGTTCAGAGGCGGTGCGCGACCTGATCCGCGCCCGCATCGGCAGCGTGACCCTGGAGGCGCCGCACGACCAAGGCCACGCCCATGTCCATCCGCATGGCCACGACCATGATCACGGCGAAGGCAACGACCACTCCCACCAACGCCATCACCACCCGCATGCCGAGTGGTGCATCGCCAACGTGAGTTATGTCTACGACCACCGCGAGCCCGCCGTCACCACACGGGTACTCGACCTGCATCACGACCACCACGACCTGGTGGTGAGCAGCGTGCGCAGCTATCTCGACCACGACAACTGCCTGGAGACCGCCGTGCTGCGAGGCGCAACCGAAGCGGTACGAGCCTGCGCCGACCAGCTCGTGGCATTGCGCGGCGTAAGGCACGGCAACATCCACATGGTGCCCCTGGGCGCCAGCGGCCAGCCGCACCAGCATCCGCATGGCGGGCCGGCGCCCCATGTGCACCTGAAACCCATCAACTGACACGGCAGCACCGTTGCCGTCTGCCCGCATGAAACCTGCCGCCACCCTTGTCATCGGAGCCACCGGCTTCATCGGCCGTGCCCTGGTGGCCGGCCTGTTGCGGGACGACCGGTCGGTGATCGCACTGACCCGGAACCTCCAGCGGGCACGCCGCCTGCTGGGCAGCCAGGTGGAGATCGTTCGCAGCCTGCGCGACCTGCCGGACGACAGCCGGATCGAGGCCATCGTCAACCTTGCCGGAGCGCCGGTGCTGGGCATGCCGTGGACCGAGTCCCGGCGACGCGAACTGCTGCAAAGCCGCATCGGCCCGGCTGCCTCTGCGCTCGAGCTGATCACCCGGCTGCAGCACAAGCCGGCAGTGCTGGTCGCGGCATCGGCCGTCGGTTTCTACGGCGCCTCTGCCAAAGACTCTTTCGAGCCCAGAGACGAATCGAGCCCGCCACAGCCGGGGCAGTTCCAGTCAGACCTGTGCGCCGCCGTCGAGCACGAGGCGCTGAAAGCCGAAGCGTTCGGTGTACGGGTGGTCCGCCTGCGCCTGGCCGTGGTGCTCGGTCATGGCGGCGGCGCCTATCCGATGCTCACCCCGAGCGCACGGCTCGGGCTGGGCGCGGTACTGGGTTCGGGACGTCAGGCAGCTCCGTGGATCCACCATGACGACGCTGTCGCGCTGCTGCGTTTCGCCCTTGAACACCGCAGCCTGCAAGGCCCCCTGAATGCGGTGGCACCGGACGTGAAGCCGCAGGCGGATTTCACCCGGGCCCTGGCGGCGTCATTCGGCCGCAAGGTGTTCATCCGGCTGCCTGCCGCCCCGCTGCGCCTGCTGGCGGGCGAGATGGGCAGCCTGTTGCTCGACGGCCAGAACGCGGTGCCGGCGGCCGCCTTGTCTGCCGGGTATTCATTCCGTTTTCAACGCCTGCAGCAAGCCTTGCAGGACCTGGCCGAACGCTAAAATATCCGCTCCGTCCCTACTCCGCCGGCGAGCCTTCTTCGCGCCAGCCAGCCTGCAATCGCCATGGCCATCCGCTCCTCGAAACGCTTCAATCCGTCCGGCCCCGAGTTCCACCGAGCCGACTGGCCTTTCTACTGGATCGCGCGGGTCAATACCCTCTACACACAGGAAATGGAACGGGCTTTGAAGGTCGTCAACTGCGACCTGTCGACATGGCGGGTGCTGGCGATCCTGCACGAACAAGGCGTCAGCAGCGTGTCCGACATTGCGGTGCACGCGGTGGCCAAGCTGTCGACCACCACCAAGATCGTCTACCGCATGAAGGCCGACGACCTGGTCACCACGGCTACCTCGCAAGACGACGGCCGGGTCACCATGGTCACCATCACCGAGGCCGGCCTGCAGCAGTTGCAGCGGGTGAGCGACGCCACCCACGGCCTTTTCGAACGCAGCTTCGACGGACTGACCCCGCTCAAGCTCGAGAAGCTCAACGAATCGTTGAGGGTGGTTTTCCGCAACCTGCACGGCGGTGACCACCCCATCCTCGAAACGCCGGAACCTCCGGCCTCCCCGGCTTCCTGATCAGGTCGCCAGCAGCGGGTGCAGCCGGGCGGCGATGGCCAGCAGGGCACGTTCCTGCAGCGGCCGCCCCACCAGCTGCATGCCGATCGGCAGGCCGTTCGGGCCGAACAGGCCGGGCACGTTCACGCACGGCAGGCCCAGCAGAGTCCACACGCGGCTGAACACCGGGTCGCCGGTCGCCGCCAGGCCCTTGGGTGCTTCGCCCGGCGCGGCGGGCACCAGCAATGCGTCGGCGTCACCCATCAGGAACAGCACCTGGGCGCGGGCCTCCTGCGCGTACTTCCGGTTCGACCGGTATTCGTTTTCGCTCACCGTGCGGCCGGTGGCCACCAGGTCGCGGATATGCGGGCTGATGCGTTGCGTGTGGTGCTCGGCCTCGAACGCCAGGTTGCGGCAGGCCTCGTAGGCCATCACGGTTTTCTGCGCCTGCATCAGGCCGGCCAGGACGTCGGGCAAGACCAGTTCCGCCACCGGCACGCCTGCCCTCGACAGTCGCTGGTGGGCTGTTTCCCAGGCCTGCTGGCCGGATTCGTCGCTGTAGCTCCATTCGTGGGTGCGGCAGCTCAGCAGGCGCATGCCGGCGGCGTCCGGCAGGGCTGCGAAAGTCTCCGCCATCAACGCGGCGCGCATCAGTTCCAGGTCTTCGGCGCTGTTGGCCAGCCAGCCCAGCGTGTCGAGCGACGGCGCGAAAGCCTTGACGCCTTCACCGCTCACCAGGTCGTGTGTGGGCTTGAGCGCGAAAACCCCGCAATAGGACGCCGGCCGGATCAGCGAACCCGCCGTCTGCGAGCCGAAGGCCAGGGGCACCATGCCGCTGGCCACCGCTGCCGCAGAGCCGCTGGACGAACCGCCGGGCGTGTGTTCGATGTTCCAGGGGTTGGCCGTGGGGCCGGGGGTGAAATACGCGAACTCGGTGGTCACGGTCTTGCCCATGACGATGGCGTCGGCGGCCCGCGCACGCCGCACCGCGTCGGCATCGGCCACCGGCCGGTGGCCTTCGTAGACCACCGATCCATAACCGGTGGGCAGGTCGGCGGTGTCCAGCAGATCCTTTACCGCCAGGGGCACGCCGGCCATCGGACCGACCGCCTGACCCGACGAGATGCGCCCGTCGAGCGCCCGCGCGGCCGCCAGCGCCTGCGCGTCGCCACGAACCTTCCAGGCCTGCAAGCCGGGTTCGAGTTTCTCGATGGTGTCTGCCGCCTGCCGCACCACCGCTTCGGCGGTGGTCTCGCGACGGGCGATGGCCCGGTTGATTTCGACGGCGCTGCGTTGCGGCTGGATGAATCGGTTCATGGCGCTCATAAATCTGGCGGTCTTTCAGTAAAAAAGGGCGAGTCCCCCCGGACTCGCCCAAAACTCGCAATGTCACACGCGGCCTCGCGGCCGCTTTTACGGAGAATCAGAAAGCGTGGCGCACACCGACTTCGAGGCCGGTGGAATTGCCGCCGGCGCTGGTGGCGCCCGGCGTGGTCAGGCCGTCCACGCCCAGGCTGCGGGTGCCGCTGCCCTTGTTGCTCAGGCGGGCCACGGTGCCGTACACCTGGGTGCGCTTCGACAGGTTGTAGCCGTAGCCCAGTGCGAACTTGTTGAAGTCGCTGGAGCTGTCCTTGACGTCGTAGCGCGACACGGTGGCACGCACTTCGCCTGCGCCGATGGGCGCGGTCAGGCCGAGCAGCAGGGAGTTGACCTTGTTGTTGCCGACCGGGTTGCCGTCGACCTTTTCCTGGCCGTAGTAGATGACCGGCTTGACCACGCCGAAGTCCCACGTCGCGCCGATGTTGGCCAGCTTCAGGTCGCGGCCGACGGCCAGCGGTGCCACGTCGGAAGCGCCGACGAACTGCTTGAAGTCGGCATACGAGACCGCGATGTTCAGCGGGCCGCTGGCATAACCCAGGCGACCGGCGACGATGTTGTTCTGCTTGTCGTTCAGCGAGGTGCTGTTCTTTTCGCCGAACGAATACTGCAGCTGGCCGTACACGCCACCCAGGTTGCTCGGCAGCACGTAGCCGATCATGTTGCCGGCGTTGTTGCTGCCGCCGGCCAGGTTGAAGAAGGCAGCGCTGGAACCCACGCCGCGCGCACCGAACGGATCCAGCAGCGCCACGTTCCACCAGGTGGCCAGGAAGTCCCGTCCCAGGCGCAGTTCACCGAAGGTGTTGCTCGCCAGGCTGACGGTGGAACGGCGCTGGAACATCAGTGCGCCGCCTGCGGTGCCGGTACCGGTGTCGATACCCAGGGCGCCCTCGAGCCAGAAGCCGGCCGACAGGCCGCCGCCCAGGTCTTCGGTACCGCGGAAGCCCAGCCGGCTAGCGGCGTTGCTGCCGCTCGACAGGCCGATCTTGTGGCCGGCAGCGCCTTCGCTCTTGAGATAGGTGACTGCGGTGTCGACGACGCCGAACACCGTCACCGAGGATTGGGCCATGGCGGCGCCCGATGCTGCCAGCACGGCCAGCGCCACGAAACTCTTCTTCATCATGCTTCTCTCTCGCTCTTGGGTTGAAAAAATCAGGTGCTCAACATGGCCTGGTGCTTGCCCTGGCTGCCCAGGTAAGCCTCGACCACGCGCGGATCGGCCGCCATGACGTCGGCCGGGCCTTCCATGGCCACGCGGCCCAGCTCCAGCACGTAGGCGTAGTCGGCGACCTTCAGCGCGGCACGCGCGTTCTGTTCCACCAGCAGGATGGAGACACCGCGGTTCCGCAGGTCGGCAATGATCCGGAAGATGTCGCGGACGATCAGCGGGGCCAGGCCCAGGCTGGGTTCATCGAGCATCAGCAGCCGGGGCCGGCCCATCAGGGCGCGTCCCAGGGCGAGCATCTGGCGTTCGCCACCCGACAGCGTCGAGGCCTCTTGCCCACGGCGCTCCTTCAGCCGGGGAAAGAGGGAGAAGACTTCTTCGAGCGCCTCGGCATGTTTCGCCTTGGGCTCGCGACGGAAACGGAAGGCGCCCAGCCGCAGGTTGTCTTCGACCGACATGCTGCCGAAAAGCGCACGGGTCTCGGGCACCAGCGCGATGCCCTCGCGCACCCGGGCGGCCACGTCGCGGCCGTCATCCGCGGTGCCCGGCACGGTGATGGCGCCACGCGACGGCAGCACACCCATGATGGCCGACATCAGCGTGGTCTTGCCGGCGCCGTTGGGGCCGATCACGGTGACGATCTCGCCCTGGCGAACCCGCAGCGAAACGCCGGTCACCGCGTCGATCTTTCCGTAGCTGACGTGCAGGTCGTTCACTTCCAGCAGCAGCGGCGCATCTGCAGCCGCGACAGGTTTCAGCACGGCGTTCATTCAGCCACTCCCAGATAGGCTTCCAGCACACGCGGATCGGCCTGTACCACTTCGGGCAGGCCTTCGACGATCTTTTCGCCGAACACCACGACCACCACCCGGTCGACCAGGTTCATGACGAAGTCCATGTCGTGCTCTACCAGCAGCACCGCCATGCCTTCTTCGCGCAGCTTTCCCAGCAGCGCTGCGAGCGCCAGTTTCTCACCGTGGCGCAGGCCGGCGGCGGGTTCGTCCAGCAGCAGCACGCAGGGGTCGGCGCACAGGGCGCGGGCGATCTCGACCAGGCGTTGCTGGCCCAGCGAAAGGCTGCCGGCTTCGGTGTGCAGGAACGCACCCAGGCCGACACGCTCGAGCTGGCGTTTCGCCTCGGCCAGCAGGCGCGATTCTTCGGACCGGTCCAGCCGCAGCACGCTGCGCAACAGGCCTTGCCGGCCGCGCAGGTGGGCGCCGATGGCGACGTTCTCCAGCACGCTCATGCGCGGCAGCAGCTTCACATGCTGGAAGGTGCGGGCCAGGCCGGCGGCCGCGATGTGGCGGGCGTTCCAGCCGACCACCGAACGGCCCCTGAACTCGATCTGCCCGGCGCTGGGCGTATCGCAGCACGACAGCTGGTTGAACAAGGTGCTCTTGCCCGCGCCGTTCGGCCCGATGACGGCCAGCACTTCACCTGCATGCAGGTCGAAGCTGATGTCCTTGTTGGCGACCAGCCCACCGAAACGACGCGTCAGACCGCGCACCTTCAGCACGGCGGCGCCGCGAGCGGGCATGGTGTTGCGTGGCAACGCGGGTGCGTCCGGCACCACGCGCCGCGCGCCACGGCCGCCCCAGCGGCTGTGCACCCAGCCGGCGATACCACCGGGCGCGCGGTGCATCAGCAGCACGATCAGCACACCGAACACGATGGCCTCGTAGTTGCCGGTGCTGCCGAAGATCTTGGGCAGGATGTCTTCCAGGCCGTTCTTGGCCAGCACGAAAACCGCCGCGCCGACGATGGCGCCCCACAGCTGGCCGGCGCCACCGATCAGCGCCATGAACAGGTAGTCGATGCCCGCGTTGATGCTGAAGGGCGTGGGGCTGACAAACCGCTGGGTGTAGACATACAACCAGCCCGACAGGCACGACAGCAGTGCCGCCAGCAGGAAGGCGGTGAGCTTGGCGCGGAACACGTTCACGCCCATCGAAGCCGCCATCGCCTGGCCGCCGTTCAGCGCGCGGATGGCGCGGCCCGAACGGGAATCCAGCAGGTTGCGCGCTGCCCAGGCCGAGGCCAGCACCAGCGCCCAGATCAGGTAGAAGATTTCCTCGCCCTTGTCGAGCGTGAAGCCCGCCAGCTTCAGCGCCGGCAGGTTCGACAGGCCCGTGTACCCGCCCAGCGACTGGAAGGTGCCGAACAGGTAATACAGCGCGATGCCCCAGGCGATGGTGCCCAGGGGCAGGTAATGGCCCGAAAGCCGCAGCGTGATCAGCCCCAGCACGCCGGCCACCGCCAGCGTGAGCAGCACGCCCAGCAGCAGCGCGGCCAACGGCGATCCGCCGGCCCACTGCAGCCAGGACGGCAGCTCGGTGTTGCTGGCCAGCCAGGCGGTGGTGTAGCCGCCGATGCCGACGAACGCAGCCTGGCCGAAGCTGGTCATGCCGGCGACACCGGTCAGCAGCACCAGGCCCAGCACCACCAGCGCGGCCAGCCCGATGTTGTTCAGCAGGGTGACGTAGAAGCTGGGCAGCACCGGAACCGCGGCGACCAGCGCGATGGCCAACGCGGCCGGCACGGCGTAACGGATGCGGCTTGAAGATGGCGTCATGGCGGGCTCGCTGCGAACGGTGGAGGTCGGCAAGGCGCTCATGCCTCTTCCTCCGAATGGCGTGTGGTCAACGAGCGCCACAGCAGGAAGGGCAGGATCAGGGTGAACACGATCACCTCCTTGTAGTCACTCGCCCAGAAGGTCGAAAAGGACTCGACCAGGCCCACGCCGGTGGCACCCAGTGCGGCCACCGGGTAGCTCATCAGCCCGCCGGTGACGGCGCCGACGAAACCCTTGAGGCTGATCAGGAAGCCGCTGTCGAAATACAGCGTGGTCAGCGGCGCGATCAGGATGCCCGACAGCGCGCCGATGAAGGCCGCCAGCGCAAAACTGGCCTGGCCGGCAAAGGTGGGCGAAATACCCATCAGCTCGGCCCCCAGGCGGTTGACCGCCGTCGCCCGCAGCGCCTTGCCGTACAGCGTACGGTTGAAGAACACGAAAAGCCCGACGATCAGCACCAGCGACAGCACGATCACCCACAGCGTCTGGGCCTTGAACATCACCGGGCCCAGCTCCAGCCCGCCCTCCGAAAACGGCTCGCTGCGCGCACCCTCGGCGCCGAACATCAGCAGCGACAGGCCCACCAGCACGCCGTGCAGCGCGATCGACACGATCAGCAGCACCAGCGCATGGGCCGACGCGATCGGCTTGAAGCAGATGTCGTACAGCAGCGGCCCCATCGGCACTATCAGCGCCAGCGTCAGCAGGCCCTGCACCACCATCGGCAGGCTTTGCAGCGGCAAAGACTTCATCACGATCCACAAGGCAACGGCATAGACCAGCATTCCCCAGACGCCTCTGGCCGGCGGCCGCCGGGTGCGCCACACGGCGGGCAGCGCGGCCAGCGCTCGCAGCACGGCCAGCCCCAGCAGCAGCCAGGTCAGCACGGCGGGTTTCCCCGCCTGCATGCCGGCCATGGCCATGGCGCCGAAGGTGACGAACTCACCCTGCGGAACCATCAGCACCCGTGTGATGCTGAAGACCAGGACGATGGACAGGGCCAGCAGCGCGTAGATGGCGCCGCTGGTCAGTCCGTCCTGGCCCAGCAGCAGAACAATTTGCAGATCCATGCGTTTTCTTGTGTGTCTCGTGGGTTCTCGGTCGCCGGACGGCGCTGTTTACTTCAGCAGTGCCCAGGTGCCGTTCTTGACGGTGATGAGCTCACGGCCGCGTTTGTCGAAACCGCTGTGGTCGGCGGCCGTCATGTTGTAGACGCCCTGCGTGGCGGCCAGCTCCTTCGTCTGCTCGACCGCATCACGCAGGCCGGCGCGGAATTCAGGCGTGCCCGGCTTGCCCTTCTTCAGGGCGGCCGGGATGGCGGCCTGCAGCAGCATGCCGGCGTCGTACACGTTGGCGCCGAAGGTGGCGGGTTTGCTGCCGTACATCTTTTCGTAGTCGGCGATGTACTTGGAGGCGATGGCCTTGGTCGGGTTGCTGGCCGGGATCTCGTCCAGCACCAGCATGCCGCTGGCGGCCATGATGGTGCCTTCGACCTTCTTGCCACCCAGCTTCAGAAATTCGTCCAGCGCAGCGCCGTGCGTCTGGTAGACCTTGCCCTTGTAGCCCTGGTCGAACAGCGTCGTCTGCGGCAGCACGGCCGAGCTGCCCGGTGCGGCGACCAGCACCGCGTCGGGCCGGGCGGCGATGGTCTTCAGCGACTGTGCGGTCAGCGAGGTGTCTCGGCGCTGGAACGATTCGGAAGACGCCAGCTTGATGCCGGCCGCAGACAGCAGGCCGCCCATCACCTTGGCCCAGTTCTCGCCATAGGGGTCGGCGGTGCCGATCAGGCTGACGCTCTTGATGCCGGTGGCCTTCATGTGGTCGACCAGCGCGGTGGCGATCAGGTCGTCGTTCTGGGTGGTCTTGAAGACCCACTTCTTCTGGTCGGTCATCGGCAGCACCACGGCCGCCGTGCCGACCGGTGCCAGCATGGGCACGCCGGCTTCGGCGATGAACTGGATCACGCCCATGGCGTTGGGCGAACCGCTGGGTCCGATCAGCGCGTCGATCTTGTCTTCGTTGATCAGTTTCTTGACCGCCGACACGGTGGCCGTGGGGTCCGAGGCATCGTCCAGCGAGAAGTATTCGATCTTCTGGCCGGCAACTTCCTTCGGCAGCAGCGCCACGGTGTTCTTCTGCGGAATGCCCACCAGCGCCACCGGGCCGCTGGACGAAGACACGACACCGATCTTGATCTGGGCATGGGCCAGGCCCGAGGCGCAGAGGGCAGCAGCGAAGACCACGGGGAGCATGCGTTTCAGTGACATGAAAAGACCTCGAAGAAAAAACAGATTGGGGGACCGCATCGTAGGGGACGGTCTGCAGAAGCCGTCAGCAGAATTCGTGCCACGTTCACGTTTTTCCGCCAAAGGGTGGCCGCGATACTATTCGCGAATTCGAGCCTCAATCCTAGGGATTTCATGGAGTCGGTCCTACGTTTTCAAAACATCCGGATTTTCCAAATTTCGGTGTTTTCCCCTACCAAACTGGTGCGCGCAGCGCTGATTTGGTGCCTTTTTCATTCGAGGGCGCACTCAAATAATCCGAGTGTTTTAGGCGGCATATTTAGTTGACTGTTCACGTAAAAGTCGGCTACCTTATCGGTCATTACTGCCGGAGAAAACGATGCTGACCCTCCAGTCCGCCAAAGCCGAATCAACCGATGCCGACGTGCCCGACACCGCAGCCGCAGACACCGCCGCCGTCCGGCCGTCGTTCGACGGACTGCTGGCCGACATCCGCGCCCGTCGCCACGAGTTCGGCGAACAGCAGTTCATCTCGCAGGACGTGATCGATGCCTTCAAGGCCCACGGCGTGTACCGGGCACTGGTTCCGAAGACGCTCGGCGGCGAAGAAAAGTCGCCGCGCCAGTTCTGCGAACTGGTCGAACGCATATCGCAGGCCGACGGCTCGGCCGGCTGGGTCGCCAGCTTCGGCATGGGTGTCACCTACCTGGCGTCGCTGCCGCCGGAAACACTGCGCAAGATCTACGCGGACGGCCCGGACGTGGTGTTCGCCGGCGGCATCTTTCCGCCGCAGTCGGTGCCGCGTGTGGAAGGCGGTTTCGAAGTCTCCGGCCGCTGGAGTTTTTCGAGCGGCTGCATGGGCGCCACGGTGGTCGGCGTCGGCATCATGCCGGCCGGTGGCGAGGGCCAGCCCCTGCCGCGCATGGCGGTCATGCCGCGCGGCAAGGCATCGGTCAAACCCAACTGGGACGTGATCGGCCTGGCCGGCACCGGCAGCCACGACCTGGTGGTCGACAAGGTACTGGTGCCCGAGGACTGGACCTTCGTGCGCGGCAGCCCGGCGCAGATGGACGCTCCCATCTTCCGTTACCCCAGCCTGTCTTTCGCCACCCAGGTGCTGAGCGTGGTTTCGCTGGGCATCGCCCGTGGCGCCATCGAGGAACTGAAGGGCCTGGCGACCGGCCGCATCAGCATCACCGGCGCACCGCGGACCGCGGACCGGCCGCAGGTGCAGATGGAAATCGCCCGTTGCGAAGCCCAGCTGCGCGCCGCCCGCGCCTTCTTCTACGAGTCGATGGACGAGGTATGGATGCTGCTGCTGCAAGGCGGCACACCCACGCCGGACCAGGTCAGCATGCTGCGGCTTTCATCCACACACGCCACCCGCACAGGCGCCGAAGTCACCCGCGCGATCCAGATGCTGGCCGGCATGACCGGCATCCGCCGCGACTGCGCGCTGGCCACACAAGTCCAGGACAGCCTGGTCGTCACCCAGCACGCCTTCATGGGCGACATCACCTACCAGAACGCGGGCGCCATGTTGTTCGGCCTGAAGCCCCTGCCCGGCTACCTCTGAAAAAACCATCAAAAGGACAAGACACCATGACCACCGAAAAGAAGCCACCGCTGCGCACCCTGTTCTGCATCGGCATCAACCAGAACTTCTTCGACTCGACACAGGCCGAGATGAAGGACGTCTGGACCGCTTTCGTGCAGATGATGCAGGGCATCGCCGCCCTGCCCGGCGTGACCGTGATCGGCAACATGGACGACGACCGCTCGATGGTCGGCCCTTCCGACAGCTGGCCCTGGACCACCTACGTGCTGGCCGACTGCCCCGACCTCGACAGCGTGCACGCCGCCTGCAACCTGTTCCGCACCACGCCGGTCGGCGACGGCACCTTCAAGCTGTGGAAGTACGCCAAGGTCGAAGCCCGCGTCGGCCGTGAACTGACCATCCCGGCATACGCCGCCTGAGCCGGGCCATGACGCAAGACCAGAAGATCGAAGCCCTGCAACTGCAGGTGCGCCGCCTGCAGGCCGAAGGGCTGATCCGTGCCTGCGTCACCCGTTACATGGCGCTGTGCGACCGGCTCGACGCCGCGACACCGCTGGATGAACTGGCCGGACTGTTCACCGCCGACGCCACCTGGGAAGGCCGGGGCGCGCGCTACGCCGGCAGCTTCGGCGGCTACCGCGGCCGCGACGCCATCGCCGCCATGTTCAAGACCTACATGCGCGCCCCGCCGCACTTCGCGCTGAACGTGCATTTCCTCTGCTCCGAGACCATTGTCGTCAGCGCCGATGCGTCGGGCGCGGACGCCAGCTGGGTGATGTTGCAGACATCCAGCTTCGCCAGCGGCGAATCGCACCTCAACGCGGCGCAGCTGACGCTGAAACTGAAGTGCGGGGAAGACGGCGCCTGGCGCATTGCCACGTTCCAGACCGAGAACCTGTTCAGCCGCCCGACCGGCCCCTGGAACGACTCGGCGCCACTGCCCGTACCGGCCGCCACCGCATCGGCCCCGGTCCATATGTCCGGCAACTCCGACCAGAACTCCTGAATCCCCCCACGAGGCCCGCCATGAACGCACCCGCCCAACCCATCCATTTCCATCGCCCGAACGTGCCCGTCGCCGACCTGGTGCAGGACGACAAGGTCCACACCTCGCTCTACAACGACGCCGCCATCTTCGATGACGAGATGGAAAAGATCTTCCGCAACACCTGGGTCTGGGTGGCCCATGTGAGCGAAGTGCCGGACGTCGGCAGCTACAAGACGCACTGGGTGGGCAAGGAGCCTGTCATCGTGGTGCGCGACCGCAAGAAACAGGTGCGTGTGCTGCTCAACCGCTGCCGCCACCGCGCCGCCACGGTGTGTGAACATAAAAAGGGCAAGGCCAACACCTTCGTCTGCCCTTACCACGGCTGGAGCTACGCGCTCGACGGCAGCCTGCGCGGCGTACCGCACCCCGAAAGCTACGGCGACATCCTCGACAAGGCCGAGCTGCCCCTGGTCAACCTGCGGGTCGAGGAATACGCCGGCATGATCTTCGCCACCTTCAAGGACGACATCGAGCCCCTGGCCGACTACCTCGGCCCGGCGAAGAAGTGGATGGACCTGTTCATGAAGCAGGGCGGCGGTTTCCCCATCAAGGTCGGCGGCGAACACCGCTTCAGGTTCCCCGGCAACTGGAAGATCCAGCTCGAGAACACCACCGACGCCTACCACTTCCCGCTGGTGCACCGCAGCTTCCTGCATTCGGTCGACAAGCAGACCGAAGAGATGCTCGACTTCGTCACCGGCAAGGGTTTCGTGGAAGACCTGGGCAACGGTCACAGCGTGATGGTGATGATCCCCGAGCTGATCGACCTCGAGGCGGACCTCGACAAACCCATCCCCACCAAGTACGAGGAACTCGCCCAGCAGCTGCGCGATGAAGGCCACGATGAAGCCAAGGTGCGAAAGATCGTGCGCGCCGTCGGCGGATCGGGTTTCAACCTGAACCTGTTCCCCAACATCGCCTGCTCGATGGCCTTCTTCCGGGTGCTGCAACCGGTGTCGGTCGACGAGACCGAAATCCACCATTCGGTGATCCTGATGGACGGCGGCCCGGCCGAGGGCAACCGTGCCCGCCTGCGAATGCACGAACATTTCCAGGGCCCGATGGGCTTCGGCACGCCCGACGACTCCGAAGCCTGGGAACGGGTGCAGGCCGGTGCCAGGGCCGGTCGTGACCTGTGGGTGCTGCTCAACCGCGGCCTGCCGCTCGAGAAGAAGACCGACGACGGCGTGGCCGGCGATGTCAGTGCCGAGACCGGCATGCGCGCGGCCTATCGCCAATGGAAAAAGATGATGACCGCGGCCTGAGTCGGGAAGGAACGAACCACATGAACATCGAACTGCTGAACCGCGCCGCCGCCTTCATCTGGGCCGAAAGCGACATGCTCGACCACACCGAGTACGACGACTGGCTGAAGCTGTGGGCGCCCGACGGCGTCTATGTGATCCCGATCGATCCCACCGAGACCGACTTCGAGAACACCCTCAACTACGCCTACGACGACAGCCACATGCGCGAAAAACGCGTGGCGCGGCTGGTCGGCGGAGAAGCCATTTCGTCCGCACCGGTTGCCCGCACGGTGCGCAGCGTTTCACGTCTGCGCCTGCTGGCAGAAGACGCCCAACTGGTCACCGTGCGCTGCGCCCAGGACCTGCGCGAGTTCCGCAAGGACCGCTTTCGCCAGCACACCTCGGACGTCACCTACGAATTGCTGCGCGAGGGCGACAGCTTCCGTATCAAACGAAAGATCGTGCAGCTGATCAACTCCACCGACACCCTGACCGCCGTCGGCTACATCCTCTGAGTTCCGCTACATGAACATGGCAGATCAACAAAACGCGCTGGTCACCGGTGCTGCCAACGGGCTGGGCCTGTGCATCGCCGAAGCGCTGCATGCCGCCGGCTACCGGGTGGCCATCACCGACCGCGACGGCGCGGCAGCTGAAGCAGCGGCGTTCAAGCTCGACGCCAGCGGCCGGACCGCCTTCGGCCTGGCGCTGGATGTCGTCTCCAAGGCCGCCTTCGAATCCGCCGCCGACGCGGTCGAGGCCCGCTGGGGCAAGCTGCATGTGGCGGTGAACAACGCCGCCGTGACGCTCACCACGCCGGTCATGCAGATCAGCCCCGAGGAGTTCGAGGACGTGCTGCGCATCAACCTGCGCGGCACCTTCCTGGGCTGCCAGGTTTTCGGTGCACGCATGGCGGCCGCCGGTTACGGCCGGCTGGTCAACATCGCGTCGCTGGCCGGGCAGAACGGCGGCACCGCATCGGGCGCGCACTACGCGTCGTCCAAGGCCGGCATCCTTACGCTGACCAAGATCTTCGCGCGTGAACTCGCGCCGGGCGGCGTCACTGTCAACGCGATGGCGCCCGGCCCGCTCGACCTGCCCTCGGTGCGGGCCGCGGTGCCCGCCGAAAAGCTCGAAAAACTGGTCGCCATGATCCCGGTGCAGCGCCTGGGCAACCCCAGGTTCATCGCATCGCAGGTGGTCCAGCTGGCGTCCCCCGAAGCGGACTCGTGCACCGGAGCGGCATGGGACGTCAACGGCGGCATCTTCATGCGTTGAGGGTTTTCAAATGACTACCGAAACACACCGGGTCGTCGTCCGCGGCCGCACCGTCCAGGGCGGCTCGACCGTCGTGCTCGACCTGCAAAGCGCCGACGGCAGCGCGCTGCCCGCCTTCGAGGCCGGCGCGCACATCGACGTGCATCTCGCCCCCGACCTGATTCGCCAGTATTCCCTGTGCGGCGACCCTGCCGAAACCGGCCGCTACCGCCTGGGCGTGCTGCGCGACCCGGCTTCTCGCGGCGGTTCACTGGCGGTCTTCGACACCCTGAACGAAGGCGCGCTGATCACCATCGGCGCACCACGCAACCACTTTCCCCTAGCCGCAGATGCGCAGCACAGCGTGCTGGTTGGCGGCGGCATCGGCATCACGCCGATGATCGCCATGGCCTATGCACTGAACGCGGCCGGCAGGTCCTTCGAGCTGCATTACTGCGCCCGTTCGGCTGCCAGCAGCGCCTTTCTGGAAGAGCTGGCCGCCGCACCTTTCGCGGCCAGCGTGCACCTGCATTTCGACGATGCCGGCGAATCGGCCAGGCTGCAGCTGCCCGGGCTGCTCGCGGCCGCCGGCACGGCCGGAACCCACCTCTACACCTGCGGCCCGTCGGGTTTCATGGACTGGGTGATCGCCTCGGGCGAAAAGGCCGGACTGCCCGCCGCGCAGATCCACCGCGAATACTTCAGCGCCGACATCGACACCAGCGGCGCGGGCTTCGAAGTGGTCGCCAGGGCCAGCGGCAAGTCGGTGCAGGTGGCGGCCGGGCAGAGCATCGTCGCAGCCCTGAAGACCATCGGCATCAAGGTCGAGGTGTCCTGCGAGGAAGGCGTCTGCGGCACCTGCGTCTGCACCGTGCTCGAGGGCGAGTGCGACCACCGCGACGTGTACCTGACCGACGAGGAAAAGGCCGACAACGACCAGATCATGACCTGCTGTTCGCGGGCGAAGTCGGCACGCCTCGTGCTGGATATCTGAACCGTCATTCGAAGGACGCCACCATGATTTCCACCACCGATTTCCGAAACGGCATGGCCTTGCTGGCCGGCGCAGTGAACGTCATCACCACCGATGGCGCGGCCGGCCTGGCGGGTTTCACCGCTTCGGCCGTGTGCAGCGTGACCGACACCCCGCCCACGCTGCTGGTGTGCATGAACCGCAATTCCTTCGCCCACCGGTTTTTCGTCGAGAACCGCAGGCTCTGCGTCAACGTGCTGGCAGGCGGCCAGCAGGATCTTTCTGCCCTGTTCGCCAACCGCGAGGTGACGATGGACCAGCGTTTTGCGCAGGCACCGTGGCAGGTGCTGGAAACCGGCGCGCCGGCGCTCGAAGGTGCGCTGGTCAACTTCGACGGCGACATCACGCAGATCCACGATGTCGGGTCGCACAGCATCTTCTTTGCCGAGCTTCGCAGCGTGCGCCTCGGCGGGCAGGAATCGCACGGGCTGGCGTACTTCAACCGCGCCTATCACCGCCTGGGTGCACCGGCATGAGCCGGATCACCATCGCCGGAGCAGGCGCCATCGGCTCGACCCTGGCCGCCCGGCTGGCCCACGCCGGCCACACCGTCAGCGTGCTGGCCCGTGGTGCGACGCTGCAGGCGCTGCGGCGGCACGGCGCGCGCCTGGAAGACCCGGGCGGCAGCGTGCAGGCCGCCGTCATTGCCGACGACCAGGCATCGTTCGGCGAACAGGACATCATCTTTCTCTGCTGCAAGTCGCAGGACCTGCCGGCCCTCGCCGCCCAGGCGGCCCCGCTGGTGGGGCCGGAAACCCTCATCGTGCCGGCCACCAACGGCGTGCCCTTCTGGTACTTCCACCGGGAAGGCGGGCGTTTCCAGGGGCGCACCGTCGACGCGGTCGATCCGGGCGGCAGCATCGGCCGCCACCTGCCGCTCGACCAGGTCATCGGCGCGGTCACGTTCATCACCGCCGAATCACCCGAGCCCGGCCGGGCGGTGGCCCGCAACCCGCACCTGATGATGCTGGGAGAGCCAGGCAACGGCACCAGCCGGCGGCTGCTGGCGCTGGGCGAACTGCTCACCTCGGCCGGCATCGAGGGCCGTGTCATCGACCGGCTGCGCGACAAGCTGTGGACCAAGATCATCGCCAACCTCACCAGCAACCCGCTTTCGGTGACGACGCAGGCCACGCTCGACCAGATCTACAGCCGCGCCGACCTGCTGCCCACGGTGCGCGCCGTCATGCTCGAAGCCATGCTCGCCGCCGCCTGCCACGGCGCCCGCATGACCATCGACCCCATCGAGTTCCTGGCGCTGGGCACCGCCATGGGACCGATCCGTACCTCGATGCTGCAGGACTTCGAACGCGGCCGGCCGCTCGAGCTGGGTGCCATCGGCGACGCGGTGGTCGAGATCGCCGCGCTGTACGACCTGCCGATGACCGCCACCCGTGAAATGCTCGCCCACACCCGCGCCTACGCCCATGCGGCCACCGCTGTCGCTGCCTGAAACCCCTTGCCGGAGCACGCCATGAACACCCTCGCCACATACGACGAACTCCGCCCCGCTGGCTGCCCGGAAGCCGAATGGGCCCTGCGCTGCCAGCTGGCCCACGGTTACCACCTGATCGATTTTTTCGGCTGGACCGAGACCATCTTCAACCATATCTCGGTACGCCTGCCGGGCGACGACGGCCACTACCTGGTCAACCCGTTCGGCCTGAACTACGACGAGGTGACGCCCGCCAACCTGCTCAAGGTCGACCTGCACGGCGCACTGGTGGAGCCATCGCCCTACCCTGCCAACCCCGCCGGTTTCGCACTGCACAGCGCTATCCACGGTGCACGCCACGACGCCCATTGCGTGGTGCACACCCACACCACGCCCATCTCGGCCATCGCCCTGAAACGTGCAGGTTTCGGGCATGACGACTTCTATGGCGCACAGCTCACCGGCCGCATCGGGTACCACACCTTCGAGGGCATCACCCTGTTCGAGGACGAGAAGCAACGCATGCTGGCAAGCCTGGGCGACAAACACATCCTGGTGCTGCGCAACCACGGCGTGGCGGTGTGCGAGTCGAACGTGGCGCGCACCTTCTTCCTGTTGTGGACGGTCCAGCGCGCGGCCGAGATCCAGTGCCAGGCGCTTTCGATGGCCGGCGACAACGTGGCCCTGCCGGAAGCCATCGGCCGCAAATGCGCGGACCTGACCCAGCAGCTGATCGCCGGTCACGATTTCGCCGAGAAATGGTTTGCCGCGATGGTCCGGCGAATGGCGGCCCGGCGCATGCGCTGACGCACCGAGCGCCCACTACCGTCGGCTTTTTCCTACGGGCCGACGGTCGGTTTTTCCCCGCGACCGGCGGCCGCGCTTTACGAGAATGCGGCACATGACTGCAATCCGTTGGCGCGACTCCCTGCCGCCCCCCCAGCCCACCCGACACCGCGTCCGAGCCCGCCAGGACTTCGAGGATTCGGTTCTTGCCGACCAGCTCAAGGGACCGGTGCATCCCGCCCTGGCCATGCTGGCCGCCGCCAAGGCACCACGCCAGCGCATAGTCCTGCCGCAAGCCGGCAGGGAAACGCCGTCGGTGCCGCCCTTGTCCGGGCAAAACACCAAACAGGAACTGCGCATGGACGACTGGGGTGACCTGACCGTCGGCCCTTCACCATCGTTCGCGCATTACGCCGGCCTGGTTGCCGCCGGGGCGGCACTGGTCGTATGCACCTGGCTGGCGTCTGTTCACCTGCCGGAACTGCTCGAACGTTTCGGCGCCTGAAACACCGGCCTGGCCGGCAAGGCCAGCCACGGAGGCGTGCTGAAACGCTTCAGCAGCGGTTTTTCGAAAACATGGTGGACCAGCAGACCCACCGCGGTGCAAGCCACCACCATCGCCGCTGAAAACACGACGACGGGCATGTCCACGCCCAGGAACGACAACAGTCGTGCGGCCGGCCCCATGACGAATCCGTGGGTGAGGTAACTGCTGTACGACGCATCGCCGGCACGCTGCAGCAGCGTGAACACGCGGCCCTCCGGCCCGCCGCTGCCGACCTTCTCCAGCAGGCAGGCGCCCACCGCCAGCACCACCACCAGCGCGAGAACGACCTCGCCCCAGCCGGCCCACCACGGCAGCCAGCCGAGCCAGGGCTCCAGGGCCAGCAGCGAGAGGTAGGCGCCGAGCACCGCTGCAGCCAGCAGCAGCGCCCAGCCTGCCGGCAGCCCTGCGGCCACGATCAGGCGCATGCACCGCTGTCGGGCCCAGGCCAGCAGCATGCCGATCAGGAAATAGACCAGGCAGATATTGGTCAGCAGATAAAGAAAACCGGCCGGAACCGAACCCACGGGTGCAGAACCGGGTGGTGCGGTCAGGCCGTCCCATTTCATGACGAACATTATCAAAAAACACGCCGCCACCCAGGATCCACGCAGTTTTCGGTCAAGAAATAATGAGAAGGCAAAAACCGCGTAGAAGAACATCTCGAAATTCAGGGTCCAGCCGACACCGAGAATCGGACGAATGACATATTCATTATGTGCAATGAAGGAAAGCGACGACGTCAATTCACCGACGGTCGGCGGGTCGCCCTGCCACGCCAGTTTTGCCGCATAGACGAAGGTCACCGCCCAGTAAAGCGGAACCACCCTCACCACCCGCCGCCAGGCGAACTCGGCCACGGAGCCCGCCCCGGGGGCCATGCGGGCACCGGCGCCGGCGATCATGAATCCGCTGATGCAGAAGAACAGCTTCACGCCCAGGTCGCCCAATGCGAATGAAGATAATGGCAGCCAGGCTGAAGCCACCTTGGTGATGTAGGTGTCCTGCGCATGTGAAAATATCACCGCGCCGGCAGCCAATGCACGCAAGACCTGCAATGCACATAATCTCTCGGTCACGCCCGACATAACCATCTTTCTCTCGAATGCAGAACATCGACTATGCGTCGGGGCGTGTTGTGCAGCCATTTTCCCCTTTAGCCCGTTGGTACCCGTGCCATTCGGCGCGGGCGGTGGCATGTTTACTGCTTAGGGTTGACGACAGGTCCGCGGGCACGCATTCGTGTGCACAGTCGGGCCAAAAATCCCCATCGATGAACAACGTGCCAGATCTATCGAGCGCTCCGCCGGCGCTGGAACTCAGCCCGCTCTATCGCCACTGCGTTTTCAGTTCGGATGCAGCGGTCGAGTCACACGACCAGGTGGCGCGCGAACTCTCCGACCACGACCTGGTGTGGCGCCACGGCCGGGTCGATACCGCCCTGCACAAGGCAAGCCTGCGGCAGACCAGCATGTTCACCCTGCGTTACGGCGCCGAGGTCGAGGTGAGGCCCCGTGCGTTCGACGACTTCGTGCTGGTGCACATGTCGCTGCGCGGTGCCGCGGAGGTCGAGTCGGACGGCCAGCGCATCCATATTCCGGAAGGCCGTACCGCGTTGATCGCGCCTCGGCGCGACATCCGCATGCTGTGGCAACAGGGCTCCGAGCAGTTCATCCTGAAGGTGCCGCACAGCCTGCTGCGACACGACGGCCAGGTGCCGGTGCTGCCCGCCGCCGCCCTGATGCCCACGCATTCCGAAGCCCAGTGGCGGCTGATGATGCAGTCGATGGTGCTGACCACCGCGCTGCAGAACGGAAGCCCGGCGCACGCCGCCTGGGTGGATCATTTCGAGCACAACGTGGCGCTGTTCCTGCAGACCCAGCATGGTGTCGGGCCGACGGTCCCCGGCAGCGTGGCCGAGGCCGTCGAAAGCGGCCCCGGCGAACAACGCATCGAGGCGATGGAGCAGTACATGCGGCGGCGCCTGGCCGCGCCCATCGCACTGGTCGACCTGGCGCAGGCCGCCGGGGTCGGCGTGCGGACGCTGGGGGTTCTTTGCCAGCGCTTCCGTGGAACCTCGCCGATGGACCTGCTGCGGGGCATGCGGCTCGACGCCGCCCGGGCCCGCCTGCAGGCCGGCGGTTGCAAGGTCACGGAAACCGCCCTGGAGTACGGGTTCGGCCACCTGGGCCGGTTTTCGGCCTACTACCGCGAACGCTTCGGCGAACTGCCGCGCGAGACCGGCGAACGGCGGCACTGAAGGGTCGATCCGCCCCCACGTGCAGCCGGGCGCCGACGTGGCCGGCGTGGTCCACAGATGTGAAGCACACCTGATTCGCGCGTTGCAGGGCTCGCGGCCGTCCAGCTTTCCTCAAGGCGTGCGATAGCTGGAAAGCGCAGCACCTTATGCGGATTAGTTCCAGCGCATCACGCCCTGCAAATCGACACTGAAGCTCTTAAAGACGAGCCCACATGCGGGCCGAACTCCAGGAGCTCAACGATGACCGCCGCCACCCAACAAACGCCCGTCGGGGCGATCGACACCAGCATCGCCGACCTGCGCATCCGCCGCGTTGCGGGCAGCCTCGGCGGCGAGGTGCTGGACCTGAAGCTGGGCACCGACCTGTCGGCCCGGGCCATCGCCGACATCGAGACCGCGCTGGTGAAACACAAGGTGCTGTTCTTCCGCGGCCAGGGCCACCTGGACGACGCGCAGCACCAGGCCTTCGGCGCGCTGTTCGGCCGCACCGTGGCGCATCCCACGGTGCCGTCGCCCAAGGGCACCAGGCTGTTCGAACTCGATGCCTCCAAGGGCGGCGGCCGGGCGGATTCATGGCACACCGACGTGACCTTCGTCGACGCCTTCCCCAAGATTTCCATCCTGCGCGGCGTCACCATTCCGGCCTACGGCGGAGACACCGTCTGGGCCAACACCGCTCTGGCCTATGAGCGGCTTCCCGCCCACCTCAAGGCCCTGGCGGACAGGCTGTGGGCCGTCCACAGCAACGACTACGACTACGGCGCCGACCGGGTGAACCTGGAAGAAACCCGGCTCGACCACCACAACAAGGTCTTCGTTTCCGCCGTCTACGAAGCCGAGCATCCGGTGGTGCACGTGCATCCGGTCAGCGGCGAACGCGCCCTGCTGCTGGGCCATTTCGTGAAGAAGCTGGCCGGCCTGTCGAGCAATGAATCGGCCCGCATCTTCGAGCTGCTGCAGAACCGGGTGGTACGCCTGGAAAACACGGTGCGCTGGGCCTGGCAGCAGGACGACGTGGTGATCTGGGACAACCGCGCCACCCAGCATTACGCCATCAACGACTACGGCAACCAGCCGCGTGTGGTGCGGCGCGTGACGGTTCACGGCGACCCGGCCGTGGCCATAGACGGCCAGCGCAGCCGCACCCGCCGCCGGCCCGAAGCCATCAACGATTCGCACATCGACACGCTGATCGCCACCACCGCCTGACCACCCGAGCGCCCGCCCCAACGCCATGAACCACAAACTCAAGCGCCGCGAACTCCTGAAGACCGCGGCAGCCCTCGGCAGTGCCGCCGCCCTGCCCCGCACGGCCTCCGCCCAGGGTGCCAAGCCCTACACCGGCGTCACCCTCAACGTGTCGACCTTCAGTGCGGCCTACCCGCGGCTGCTGCAGCAATGGCTGCCGGAGTTCGAGGCGGCGACCGGTGCCAGGGTCAACTTCGACGCGCCTTCGTTCCCGGTCTACAACCAGCGCGCCGACCTGGAGCTTTCCACACGCGGCTCGGCCTACGACGTGGTCAACGTGACCTACATCTACACCAGCCGCTGGATCAACTCCGGCTGGCTGACCCCGCTCGACGACTACCTGAAGAACCCCGCCCTCACGCCCGCCGACTTCGACCTGCAGGACTTCCTGCCCGGCGCCCGCGCACCTGAAACCGGCCGCGACGGCAAGCTGTACGGCATTCCCTGGACCGCCGAAGTGCTGCTGCAGGGCTCATCGCGTTTCGACCTGGTGCAGAAGGCCGGCCTGGCCTTCCCCGACACCACCGATGACCTGGTGAAGGTGCTGCAGGCGGTCAACAAGAAGGAACGGGTGGCCGGTTTCGTGGCCGACAACCATTACGGCTGGACCTTCGTTCCCTATCTGCACGCATTCGGCGGCGACGTCTTCCGCAAGGCGCCGGACGACATCTTCCCCACCCTCGACACACCCGAGGCGATCGCTGCCGGCGAGTACTACGCCCGCCTGATCCGCGAGTTCGGCCCCGACGGCGGCGTGACCTACCAGCCCGACCAGGTGACGCAGGCGCTGAAGTCCGGCCGGGTCAATTTCGCCGACGCCGGCCAGCTGTACCTCGCACAGCTGGGCGATGCGGCCACCAGCAAGACCATCAACACCGTGAAGTTCGGCGCCGTACCCAAGGGTCCGGCCGGTCGTTTTCCCGGCACCGCGGTGCATGCGCTGGGCATACCGGCCGGTTCGAAGAACAAGGAAGCCGCCTGGGCCTTCATCCGCTGGGCGCTTAGCAAGCAGACCACCCAGCGTGCGGTCGCCGCGGGTTACGGATCGCCTGCCCGGCGGTCGGACATCCTGTCGGCCGAGTTCCGCAAGAAGCAGGTCATCAACGGCAGCGACCTCGGCCAGCTGGCGCTCGACTCCATCGAGCAGGCCGCGAAGACGGGCCACATGAAGTACCGCACGGTGGCGGTCTATCCGCAGGTGGACCAGCAGCTGAACAAGGCGATCGAACTCGTCGTCACAGGCCAGCTGTCTGCCAAACAGGCCTTCCAGAATGCCCAGGCCGGATCCATCGCCGACCTGAAACGCGCCGGGATCAGGCTGTGAGCCTGGCGGCGCGCGCCGGCGGCTGGCAGCAGCAACGCGCCCGTGCCTACCGGCGGGGCCTTGCACCGTCGCTGGCGGTGCTGCTGCTGATCACCCTGGTGCCGGCAGCCGCCCTGCTGGTGGCCAGCTTCACGCCGCTGACACTCACCGACCCGGCCGCCAGCTTTCGTTTCGACGACCCGCTGGTGAACTACCGGCAACTGCTGCACGACGAACGTTTCATCGCGTCCATCGTGGTGCAGCTGAAGCTCTCGGCCAGCAGCGTGCTGCTGCAGTTGCTGACCGGCCTGGGTCTGGCGCTGCTGCTCGACGGCCGGTCGCGGCTGCTGGCGGGCGCCCGCACCGCGTTCCTCATCCCGATGGTGCTGCCGCCCATCGTCGTGGCGCTGATCTGGAAGATCCTCTACACACCGGACGTCAGCCCGCTGCATCGCCTGCTCGAAGCAGCCGGCTGGCCGGTGCGATCGCTTATCGCCAACCCCGACACCGCCCTGTGGGCCATCGCCGCGGCCGACACCTGGCAGTGGTTTCCCTTCACCATGCTGATGGTGCTTGCCGCCCTGCAGACCATTCCGGACGAACCGCTGGAAGCCGCCCGGCTGGACGGTGCCAACCGCTGGCAGCTGTTCCGCCACATCGTGCTGGCCTATATCCGGCCGGTGCTGGTGGTGTGCGGCCTGTTCCGGCTGATCGACAGCTTCAAGGCCTTTCCGCTGATCTACGTTCTGACCAACGGCGGGCCCGGCAACGTGAGTGAAGTGACCAATTTCTACGGCTTCATCCAGGCCTTCAACTTCTCTTACTGGGGCTACGCCAGCGCCATCGCCACGGTGATGCTGGCCGGTGTTTTTTTCCTGAGCTGGCTGGTCGGCCGGCTGGGCTGGAGCGACCATGGCGTTCGATGATTTCACGCTGGATGCACACGGACTGCCGGCAGCGTCGACCGCCGACACGGGCACTCCACGCCGCCGTGCCCGGCCCTGGCTGGTTCGCCATGCACGGGAAATCGCGGTGCTGCTGTTGCTGTTGCTGCTGCTGTCGCCCTTCCTGTGGCTGGTGCAACTGGCGTTCAGGCCGGCGGCCGACATCTTCGAAGACCGGCTGCTGTTCGTTCCAACGCTCGAAGGCTTCGCCAGCCTGCTCCAGGGCAACTTCCTGAAGTCGTTCGGCAACAGCCTGCTGGTCAGCACGCTCTCGACCGGGTTGTCGCTGCTGATCGGCGTGCCCGCCGCCTACGCCCTCACCCGCTGGGACTTCAAGGGCCGGCGGCATGTCGCGCTGTGGATCCTGGTGACCCGCATGGCGCCGCCCATCGCCTTCACCATTCCGTTCTTCCTGGCCTGGCAGTACCTCGGCCTGCAGGACACGGTGATCGGCCTGGCCATCGTCTACCTGACGTTCAACCTGGCCATCGTGATCTGGCTGATGCAGACGTTTTTCGAAGCCGTGCCGGCATCGCTGGAAGAAGCCGCCTGGATCGACGGCTGCGGCGTGTGGCAGGGCTTCTGGCGCATCGCGCTGCCGCTGACCGCCCCAGGCCTGGCCGCCACCGCGGTGCTGTGTTTCATCTTCTCGTGGAACGACTTCTTCTACGCCCTCATCCTCACCCGAACCAACGCCATCACCGCGCCGGTGGCCATCGTCAACTTCCTGCAGTACGAGGGCTGGGAGTGGACCAAGATCGCCGCCAGCGGCACCCTGGTCATGCTGCCGGTGGTGGGCTTTACCGTGCTGGTTCGCAAATACCTGGTGCGCGGCCTCACCGCCGGCGGCCTGAAAGACTGACGAAACGACATGGCTTCCATCACCCTGCGCAAGCTGCACAAGACCTTCGACGGCACGCCCATCATCCGGGGTGTCGACATCGACATCCGGGACGGCGAGTTCGTCGCCCTGGTCGGCCCGTCCGGCTGCGGAAAGTCGACCCTGCTGCGCCTCATCGCCGGCCTGGAAACGCCGGACCAGGGCGAGATATCGCTGGGCCGCCACCGCATCGACGACGTGGCGCCGCGCGACCGCGACGTGGCCATGGTGTTCCAGAACTACGCGCTCTATCCGCACATGACCGTGGCCGACAACCTGGGTTTCGGCCTGAAGCTGCGCGGCACGCCGCGCGCCGACATCGACCGCCGTGTGCGCGAGGCCGCCGACATCCTGGGCCTGGGCGAACTGCTGCAGCGGCATCCGCGGGCGCTGTCCGGCGGCCAGCGGCAGCGCGTGGCCATGGGTCGCGCCATCGTGCGGCAGCCGCAGGCCTTCCTGTTCGACGAACCGCTGTCCAACCTCGACGCCAAGCTGCGGGTGCAGATGCGGACCGAGATCCGCGCACTGCACCAGCGGCTGGCCACCACCACCGTCTACGTGACGCACGACCAGGTCGAGGCCATGACCATGGCCGACCGCATCGTCGTGCTCAAGGACGGCAAGGTCGAACAGCAAGGCGCACCGCTGGAGCTGTACGACCGGCCGCGCAATGCCTTCGTGGCGGGTTTCATCGGTTCGCCGGCCATGAACCTGATCCCCGGCCGGCTGCAGCGCGACGAACGCGGTGGCGGCTCGCATGTGTTGACCGACGACGGCCTGCGGCTGCCGGCGCCGCTCCTGGCGGGCAACGCCGCGACCCACGGGACGCGGGTGCTGTACGGCACCCGGCCGGAGCATTTCAGCCTCGATGCCGCGCGTGGTTCATCGGCCGAGGTGATCGTGGTCGAGCCCACGGGATCGGAAACCCATGTCGCCCTGCGCCTAGCCGGCCAGCAGGTCATCGCCGCCTTTCGTGAACGGGTGTCGCTGCGGCCCGGCGACCGCGTGCCCCTCTGGCCGCAGGCGGCGCAGGCGCACCTGTTCGACGCGGCCGGGGGCCACCGGCTGGGTTGAACGGCGCGGACCGGTCGGCGGTTGCGAGTTATCCATGGCCGCTGTGGAAAACCCTGTGCAAAGCCGGCCTGTAAACCGCCGTGATCCGCGCCGGCATTGGCCTGCGACGCGGTGCCCGGCAAAAAGGCAGCGCCAGCGGTCGCTGGCGCCGGACGAACGGTAGCTTGCTCCGGCGGATCGCCGTCAGGCTTCCCGGTTCAAAGCGCCGGAGTGTCTGCCATGGTCATCAGCCCACCCTTCCTGCCCGTACCGGAGCCCGGCGAGTCCGATGCCGCCTGGCTGGCACGAGCCATGAAACAGCAGGCGGCCGACGCCATCGACTCGCACGCCCAGGAGGGTTCGTTCCCCATCAGCGCCGGCCACATGTGGCACACCGGAATCCACCTGTCGGCGCCTCCCGCACCCGGCGGTTTCGAGCCGGTGCGTGCCATCGGCGACGGCCAGGTGATCTACGTCCGCCAGCCCACGCCCCACAGCACCGACCCGGCGCACCCCCTGAACTATTCGCCCGGCGGCCAGCCGTTCTGGAGCGACGATGGTTGTGTGATCGTCCGGCACGCCACCGACATCGGCGCGACCGGTGAGGTGACGACAAGCTTCACCTGGTACACGCTGACGATGCACCTCGGCACGCTGGAACCGGCTGTCAGGGTCGGCGCCCGCATCTACCGCAAGGACGTCATCGGCAGGCCGGGCAAGGTTTACGGGGCGCAGGCTGACATCCACCTGGAGGTCTGCTGCGATGAAACCCAGTTGATCCGGCTGACGGGCTGCAAACCGGTCTGGCGAGAACCGTTCGACGGCAGCAGACCCGAGGTACCGAAAACCGACGGACGTACCGACGCGGTGTTCGGCGACCTGTACATCTACCTGCCCACCGGGACCGCCACGTCCCTGCAGCCGCCCACCTGCCACCTGCGGTCACCCGCGACCAGCCGATCCACACGCCGGCAAAGAAACCCACCAGCGCACCCAGCACGAATCCGTTGGCCAGCAACCGGGCCGAATGCAGGGTGGAAACACCCAGCCGACTCCAGTCTTCGACCGCGACTTCGATCAGGCTCTGGGGCGGCGCGAAAAAGGGCGCCGGCCACCAGGCCAGCTTGGCGGTGCCGATCTCCCACACGGCCAGCAGCAGCGGCGCGGCCACCAGCCAGCGGCCGCCCGGTTGCAGCCCGCGGCCGACCCGCCCTGCCCGTGCGCCGAGCAAGGTGACGGCCAGCAGCAGAACGGCGACCACCACCACCGCCTGGCCGAACTCTTCGGTGTAGGCCCAGTCGCTGAATCCGACCACCTTGTTGGGCCAGAACAATGTCAGCAGCCCGAGCGCCAGCCAGGCCGCCGATGCCAGCAGGCCGATGGTGCCCAGCAGCGGAACCCTGGCCTGCGCGATGGCGGCTGGCGTCGGCCGCACCGGTCGCGGCGCGGCGTATGAAGAAGATGGATGAACGTGGCTCATGGCACGGTACCGCCGTCAGGCGAGCACATCCAGGGTGACGTGGTTGGCAAACTTCACAGGGTCGGTGCTCTTCTTCAGGATGCCGGCCGTGTGGAAGTCGCGCGCGAAGAACTCCACCTCGTTGCGCAGGTCCTTGCCCACCGGGTGGTGCGCAAAGTTGGTGGTGTGCAGCAACTGCTCCAGCTCTTCCTGCTTGATCTTCGAGTATTTGGCGTAGATGCGCGCCGTCTCGCGGGGGTTCTCTGCGGTGAAGTCCGACGCCTGCGCCAGCGCCCGCACCACCGCTGCGGCGGTGGGTTTGTCGTTGCGCACCAGTTCGCCGCGAGCACCGATCACGCAGCACAGCTTCTGCGCGTATTCGCCGGTGCCGCTGTTGCCGATCTCGGTGAACTGGCCCTGGTTGCGTTTCTCGATCAGGAACAGGTTCGGGTCGCCGTCGGCAATCGCCTGGATCTCACCTTTCTTCGCAGCCACGTCCAGCAGGTCGGCCGGGTACACACGCCATTCGACGTCCTTGCCCAGGCCGCGTTTGGTCAGGTGGATGTCGAAGAAATTCTTGGCCGGGCTGTTCTGGTCGCTCACCCCGATGACCTTGCCCTTGAGGTCGCGTTCGCTTTTGACGCCCGCGGTGTTCAGCCCCACCAGGCGCAGGCAGCCGCCGTGGATGCTGCCCACCACCTTCACGTCGAAACCCGACTCCAGCGGCTTGACCCAGCGATGGATCAGGCCGGCGCCCACGTCGGCCTTGCCGGTGGCCATGGCCTCGAGCAGCTGGTCGGCGGAACCGGCCCAGTTCAGCGACTCGACCTCCAGCCCGTTCTTCTCGAAGAATCCGCGCTCCAGCGCCACCGGGATGGGCGACTGGCAATAACCCGACTGGCTCCAGGCGAAGGTGATCTTCCTGCGCGGCTGGCCCCAGGCACGTGTGGCCAGTGCACCGGCCGAGCCGGCGACACCGGCCAGGGTGCCGGCGCGCAGCAGGCTGCGGCGCGAGAACGTGGTGGGCAGGAAAACAGTCATGGCGAAGCTCCTCGAATGCGGGTGTTTTGATGCGATGGACGGCGGTCGACCTGCCGCTGCGGCGACCTTAAGGGGCAAGCCACCCCGGCGACAACGCACGAATTCCTGCATGGATATGCAAAGACGGAAGGTGTGTCCGGAGCCCGGTCCTACCGCGCTGCCCGCATATGGAACTGCGATATGGATCGTTCGCGAACAGGCCGCGAATTTGCACACTGAGGCCGTCCACGAGGAGAGCCAGATGTCCCTGCCCAGCACCGATCCGAAAGCCCACGCCCCCGCTGTCATCGCCACCACCGCCCGCGCCTGGAACGTCAGCCGCGAAAACCCGCGCGCACTGGCCCGGCGGGCGCCGCGCGGTTATGTGCCGGTGCGGGTGCTGCGGCGTCTGCGCGGCAGCCTGCCGGCACCGGCCCAGGCCTTTTGCTGGTGAGATGGCGCCTGCCTGCATTGCCCGGTTGCCACCCGGAAAGTTCGCGCCAGGAGGCACGATGACAAACCCGGAACTGCTCCGCCAGATCGCGCACGCCCAGGCAGCGGCGCTCGGCGGACTGGTGCCGCCCGCGCTGCGTGCCACCTATGCCGAACGGCTGGTGGAACTGCACCGGCTGGGCTACCTCAGCATGACCGCCATCTATCGCCAGATCGTCAACGAACTGGCGCTCGACGGTGGCCACCGCCGGCTGCATCCCAGGCGCATGACGACCGACTTCGAAAGGCGGCTGGCGGCCGCATCCGCACCCTCATTTGGCGAACAGGCTTTCCATGTTGGCGAACGCCTTTAGCTCGACCGCATTGTTCGACGGGTCGCGAAAGAACATCGTGGCCTGCTCGCCGACTTCGCCCTTGAAACGGATGTAGGGCTCGATGACGAATTCGGTGCCGACGGCCCGCAGCTTGTCGGCCATTTCGTGCCATTGCGCCATCGACAGCACCGCACCGAAGTGACGCACCGGCACGCCGTGGCCGTCGACCGCGCTCACCTCGCTGAAACCGCATTCGTCAGGTGCGAGGTGGGCCACGATCTGGTGGCCGTAGAAGTTGAAGTCGATCCAGTCCGGCGAACTGCGACCTTCCGGGCAGCCGAGCAGGTCGCCATAGAAGGCGCGCGCCGCGGCCAGGTCGTGGACCGGGAAGGCGAGGTGGAACGGCGGCATCGTGGCAGGCGTGGTCGCGGCAGCAGCTGTGGTCATGATTCGAATCGTCGTGGAGAGAACCGCGACTTTAGAAACTGTCCTTCATCCTGAAAAGCGATGTTTATTTGTATGCCACAAATAAATTCGATTAGCCTTCCGCCATGGTCAAAGAGCTGAAGACGTTTCTCGCCGTCGGTCGACACGGCACCTTCTCCAAGGCGGGCGCCCGCATCGGGCTCACCCAGTCAGCCGTCAGCGCTCAGATCCAGCGCCTTGAAGAAAGCCTCGGCTTCACCCTGTTCGACCGGGTCGGCCGAAGCGCCCGGCTCAATGCGGCAGGCCACGAAATGCTGGTGCGGGCCGAACAACTCATCGCCCTGTTCGACGGCCTGCACAAACCGATGCCCGGCGCGCAGCCATCGGCGCTTCGTGTCGGGGCCATCGCCTCGGTGCAGGCCCATGCCCTGCCCGACGCGCTGGTGGCGATGCGGGCCGCCCAGCCGCTGCTGCGGGTGAAGATCGTGCCCGGCGTATCGCTGGGCTTCATGGGCCTGGTCGACTCGGGTGAACTCGACGCGGCGGTGATGATCCGGCCGCATTTCGAACTGCCTCCGGAGCTTGCCTGGCGACCGCTGTGGAACGAGCCTTTCGTGCTGGTGGTGCCGGCCTCGGTCCGGGGCAGCGACTGGAAATCCATCCTCGGGCGCGAACCGTTCCTGCGTTACGACCGCGGCTCTTTCGGTGGCAGGCTGGTCGCCCAGTTCCTGGAGGCCGAAGCGATCGAGGTGCGCGAGGCGGTCGAGATGGACGAGATCGCCGGGCTCGTCCGCCTGGTTTCGCAGGGGGCGGGCGTGGCGCTCGTACCGCGGTGCAGGCCGTATTTCCCGCTTCCTGCCAGCGTGCGCGCGATCAGCCTGAAACGGGACGACCTCCAACGCGCCATCGGCCTGCTGGAACGCAAGCGCCATTCGCAGATGCCGCTGGTGGCCGCGCTGCACGGGGCGCTTGCCGCAGCCCAGCACTGAGCCGCACTTCGGTGCGCTGTTGTCGATCAAAAAGTATGTTTTGATGTGCAAAACTACGTGTACGACCCGCCGGCAAACCGGCTCACTTCAGGCGAGAGCGAGTATGCAAACCCAAAAATACCGACTAGTCACCCGCAGCGATTTCGACGGCCTGGTCTGCGCCGTGCTGCTCAAGCACCTGGACATGATCGACGACATCAAGTTCGTCCATCCCAAGGACATGCAGGACGGAAAGGTCGAGATCGGTCCCCGTGACATCACCACCAACCTGCCGTTCGTGCCGGGCGCCTACATGGTGTTCGACCACCACTCTTCCGAAGTCGCGCGCAACGGCAGCGGCACCGAAAACTATGTGATCGACGCCGACGCCCCTTCGGCCGCGCGGGTGGTCTATCGCCACTTCGGCGGCGACAAGGTGTTCCCCCAGGCATGGGACGGAATGATGGCCGCGGTCGACAAGGCCGACGCCGCCCGCTTCACGCGCGACGAGATCCTCGACCCGGAAGGCTGGGTGTTGCTGAACTACCTGATGGATTCGCGCACCGGCCTGGGCCGTTTCCGTGATTTCCGCATCTCGAACTACCAGCTGATGATGGAACTGATCGACAGCTGCGCCCACCTGGGGCTGGACGAGATCATGCAGTTGCCCGACGTGGTCGAGCGCTCGACGATGTACTTCGAACACCGGGAAAAGTTCGAGGATCAGCTGCGCCGCTGTTCGACCGTGCACGGCAACCTGGTGGTACTGGACCTGCGCAATGAAGAGACCATCTACGCGGGCAACCGCTTCATGATCTATGCGATGTTTCCAGACACCAACATCTCCATCCACGTGCTGTGGGGGCTGAAGCAGCAGAACACGGTTTTCGCCACCGGGAAATCCATCCTCAACCGCAGTTCCAGGACCGACATCGGCGCGCTCATGCTGCGCTACGGCGGCGGCGGCCACGAAAACGCCGGCACCTGCCAGGTAGAGAACGACGACGCACCGCAAGTGCTGGAAAAGCTGATCGCGCAGATCAACCAGGACGGCTGAACCGGGGCGATGCCTCGCCCTTGAAGGTGCCGGCGAAGGCCACCGCGGCAAGCACCGCCACCAGCGCCCCGTAGGCCTGCGATGTCGGCAACAGACCGAACCGGCCGATGGCTGCCCCGGCCGCCAGTGCGGGCAGGCTGAAGGCGCAGTAGCTCAGCACCAGGAAGGCGGCCATCAGCGAAGCCCGCTCACCGGGCATCGCGCTGGCCATCGCCGTGCGCACGGCAGCCATGAAACCGACTCCGAATCCGACGCCGGCCACCGCGCTGCCGACGAAAAAGAGCGGCGACGAGGTCACCGCGGTCGAAACCAGCACCAGGCCCACACCCGCTGCCAGCGTGGCCGCACCCGCACGCATCAGCACGGGGGCCGGGAGTTTCCTCAGCAGCAGCGAAGCCAGCGCGCCGCTGACGGTCAGCGCGGCGATCATCAGCCCGCCGACGACGGGACTGTTCCACCCGGTCACCTGGCGGGCAAGCGTGGGGCCCAGCGACAGGAAGAATCCGCCCAGCGCCCAGCATGCGACGTCGATCGGCACCATGCGGACGAAACCGGCCCGGGCATGTGCCGGCACCGCCACCCGGGGTCGCATGGAGCCCAGCACGCCGGGCCGCGCGGCCACGGTTTCCGGCAGGCGCCAGGCCATCCAGCCCTGGACCGCCAACGCCAGCGATACGACGAGGTAGACCAGCCGCGTCGGCGCCGGTGCGTATTCGGCCAGCAGGCTGCTGCCGAGCGCACCCAGGCCGAGCCCCAGCAGCGGCACCGCGCTGTTGATGAGCGGAGCGCGGTCCCGGTCGAGGTCGGAAATGCCCGCGCCCAGCACACTCAGCGCCACGCCGGTGGCGGCACCCTGCACCACCCTGGCGGCAATCAGCCAGCCGACCGAGTCGGCGCAAAGAAACAGCAAGAGGGACACCAGTTCGGCCGCGATCGCGCCCAGCACCACCGGCCGCCGGCCCAGGTGGTCGGACAGTTTGGCCAGCGTCAGCAAGGTGGCCAGCAGGCTGAACACGTACACCGCGAACACCAGCGTCAGCACGGCCGGCGAAAACCCCCATTCGGCGCGGTAGACCGCATAGAGCGGCGAAGGCACGCTGGACGCCGCCATGAAGACGAACATCAGCGACGCCTTCAGGTGCAATGCAGAAGACAGGGACAACGGTGACGCCGCGCGCATGAGGATCCTTAAAGCAAAACTTGAGCTTTAAGGATTGTGCCCGGCCGCCACCCTTAACGCAATTTCTTTGCTTTAAACTTTGTGACATGACACCGAGAACCGCAACCCGAACCGGCGGTCGCAGCGCGCGGGTGCAATCCGCCGTGCACGACGCCACCCATGAACTCATGCAAGAGATGGGCCGTGCCGCGATCACCGTGCCCATGATCGCCGCCCGGGCCGGTGTCACGCCTTCGACCATCTACCGCCGGTGGGGCGACTTGCCGGCCCTGTTGTCGGACGTGGCGGCGTCCCGGTTGCGCACCGATAACGACGCCCCGGACACCGGCAGTTTCAGTGCCGACCTGCTGGCGTGGTCCGAACTCTTCGTCGAGGAAATGGCTTCCGGGCCCGGCCTGGCACTGGTGCGTGACGTCGTCTATGGCGGCCACACGGTCGAAGGCATGGCGCCCTGCCTGGTCTTCACCGCCGGCCAGATCACCCGCATGGTCGAACAGGCGCGCGCCCGGGGCGAGCCGGCGCCGCCGGTCGAATATGTCGTCGACCGCGTGGCCGCACCCATCGTCTACCGCTTGCTCATGGGTGCGGTCGCCGATGTCGACACCGCCTACGCGCGGCGCCTGGCCGCCGCCTGCCTGGCCGACTGGCGACCCGGCTGAAGACGCCCGGCGCCGGTGCACGGCTGGCACCTGGCGCCCTTCGTATCGCATGGGGGTTATGCAGCCAACGAGTAAGGAAACACGGAAACCTTCGTTTTGCTGAAGGTGCCCCGCGCCTGTAATGCGGTGATCACAAATCACCGTGCCAACAGGTGCCCCGCCATGTCCGCTGTCCTTGAAAACGCTCTCACCATCCAGCCCCTCGGCCCGGCCCTGGGTGCCGAAGTCATCGGGCTGGACCTGAGCCGGCCGCTGTCCGATGAAGACTTCGCCCGCATCCACCAGGCCCACCTGGACCACCATGTGCTGGTGTTCCGCGACCAGCGCATCACGCCCGCCGAACAGGTGGCGTTCAGCCGCCGTTTCGGGCCGCTGCAGGTCCATGTGCTGAAGAACTTCCTGCTGGCCGACCATCCGGAAATCCTGGTGGTGTCCAACATAAAAAACGAGCAGGGCCAGCCCATCGGCCTGGGTGATGCGGGGCATTTCTGGCATTCCGATCTTTCCTACAAGGACACCCCGAGCCTGGGTTCGCTGCTGCATGCCCAGGAGTTGCCGACCGAAGGCGGCGACACGCTGTTCGCCAACCAGCATGCGGCTTTCGATGAACTGCCGGCCGAGCTGCTCCGTACGGTCGAAGGGCTGAAGGCCGAACACAGCTACCTGGCCAGGTACGAAGAACTCCGCGCCCGCAGCCCGTGGCGGCCCAAGCTGACCGAGGCCCAGCTGAACGAGGTCAAACCCGCCGTCCATCCGGTGGTGCGCACCCATCCTGAAACCGGCCGCAAGGCGCTGTTCGTGTCAGAACACTTCACCACCCGCATCGTCGGCCTGCCCGAAGACGAGAGCCGCGACCTGCTGGCCCGCCTGTTCGCCCACAGCACGCAGGACCGTTATGTGTACCGCCACCAGTGGCAGCCGCACGACATGGTGTTCTGGGACAACCGCTCGGTGATGCACCTGGCCGCCGGCACGCCCGACCACCTGCGCCGCCGCCTGAACCGCACCACCGTCGAGGGCGACCTGCCCTTTTGACCGAAGCCTGAAAATGACCGCATCGCTCCAATTCGCCCAGCCGCTGGCGCCGACACCGGTGCCGGCCACACCATTGCTCCAGGTGAAGCAGGTCAGCATCGACTACCGGCTGTCCGACCGGGCGGTGCGCGCGGTGCACCAGGTCAGCCTGGATGTGCATGACGGCGACCGTTATGTGTTGCTGGGCGCTTCGGGCTGCGGCAAGTCATCGTTGCTCAAGGCCATCGGCGGCTTTATCCCGACCAGCGAGGGGCGCATCGAACTGGCTGGCCGGCAGGTGTCGCAACCCGGCCCCGACCGCGCGATGGTGTTCCAGGAATTCGACCAGCTGCCGCCCTGGCTGACGGTGGCGCAGAACGTCGCCTTCGCGCTGCGCGCCAGCGGTGTGTGCAAGGGCAAGGAGGCGGCCGAACGCGCCGCTGCCTATGTTGAAAAGGTGGGCCTGACCAAATTCGCCGACGCCTATCCGCACCAGCTTTCCGGCGGCATGAAACAACGCGTGGCCATCGCCCGCGCACTGGCCCTGCAACCGCGTGTGCTGCTGATGGACGAACCCTTCGCCGCACTCGACGCCCTCACCCGCCAGCGCATGCAGCACGAGCTGCTGGAGCTGTGGGCCGAATTTCGTTTCACCCTGGTTTTCGTCACCCACGCCATCGACGAAGCCCTGCTGCTGGGCAGCCGCATCGCGGTGCTGTCGCCGCATCCGGGCCGCCTGCGGGCGGAGATCGATGCATCGCGCTTCGACACCCATGACATCGCCAGCGCCGACTTCCGTGCCGCCACCCAGCGCATCCACGGACTGCTGTTCGAGAAAGACCACGCATGACCGCAATCGCCCATTTTCCGCGGCCGGATGTGGAATACACGCTGGCCGACGCACCGGCGGAAATAGCCGTGCCGCCGCAGTCGACCTGGCGCCGCCTGTGGAACCACGACACCCTGCGCCGCGCCATCGTGGTCGCCGCGTTTCTGGCGGGCTGGGAGCTCATCGCCCGCATCCAGAACAACGACCTGATGCTGCCCACCTTCGGCCAGACCCTGCTGGCCCTGGTCGATGGTTTCAAGTCCGGCGAACTGCCGGCCAAGGCGGGCATTTCGCTGTCGCTGCTGCTGAAGGGCTACGGCGTCGGCGTGGCCTGCGCCTTCGTGCTGACCAGCCTGGCCGTGGCCACCCGCTGGGGCCGCGACCTGCTGTTCACGCTGACATCCATGCTCAACCCGCTGCCGCCCATCGCCCTGCTGCCGCTGGCCCTGCTGTGGTTCGGCCTGGGCCAGGGCAGCCTGGTTTTCGTGCTGGTGCATTCGGTGCTGTGGCCGCTGTCGCTGGCCACCCTGACGGGCTTCCAGTCGGTGCCGGCCACCCTGCGCATGGCCGGCCGCAACTACGGGCTGACCGGCCCGCGCTACGTGGTGCAGCTGCTCATTCCGGCCGCCCTGCCCTCCATCCTGTCGGGCCTGAAGATCGGCTGGGCCTTCGCCTGGCGTACCCTCATCGCGGCCGAACTCGTCTTCGGCGCGTCTTCGGGCAAGGGCGGGCTGGGCTGGTACATCTTCCAGAACCGCAACGAGCTCTACACCGACAAGGTGTTCGCCGGCCTTTTCGTGGTCATCGCCATCGGCCTGGTGGTCGACCTGCTGGTGTTCGGCACCTTGGAAAAACTCACGGTGCGCCGCTGGGGCACCCAGAACTGACTCCCTCCATCTGCATCCATTCAAAAGAAGACCACATGACATCGCGTATCGCCTCCGTCCTGACCGCCGTGGCCCTGGCCGCCAGCGCCGCCGCCGCCCATGCCGAAGGGCAGATCCGCATCGCCCAGCAGTTCGGCATCGGCTACCTGCTGCTCGACGTGGTGCAGGAACAGAAACTCATCGAGAAACACGGCAAGGCGCTGGGTGTCTACGTCAAGGTGGAGTGGAACCAGATTTCCGGCGCCACCGCCATGAACGAGGCGCTGCTGGCCAACTCGCTCGACGTGGTGTCGGCCGGCGTGCCGCCCATGCTCACCCTGTGGGACCGCACGAAGGGCCGGCAGAACGTCAAGGCCATCGCCGCGCTGGGCTCGCTGCCCAACTACCTCATCACCAACAACCCCAAGGTGAAGACCATCAAGGACCTGAGCGACAAGGACCGCATCGCCGTGCCCGCGGCCGGCACCGGTTTCCAGTCGCGCACCCTGCAGATCGAGACCGCCAAGGTGTTCGGCAAGGACGACTTCAAGCGCTTCGACAACATCTCCGTCAGCCTGCCGCACCCGGACGCCACCGCCGCCCTGATCTCCGGCGGCTCGGAGATCAACACCCACTTCAGCAGCGCGCCCTTCTATTACCAGGCCATCGACGCCAACAAGGCGGTGCACAAGGTCATCAGCAGCTACGACATCCTGGGCGGCCCGGCCACCTTCAACGTGCTGTACACCTCGCAGAAGTATCACGACGAGAACCCCAAGACCTACAAGGCGTTCTATGCGGCACTGCTGGAAGCCGCGGACATCATCAGGAAGGACAAGCCCCGCGCGGCTCAGACCTTCATCAACGTGCAGAAGTCGAAGCTGTCGCCGGACTTCGTGCGCCGCATCGTCGAAGACCCCGAGAACGACTTCACCGCATCGCCGCACCGCACCTTCGTGTATGCCGACGAGCTGTACAGGCTGGGTGTGCTGAAGAACAAGGCGGCTTCCTGGAAGGACTATTTCTTCGAAGAGGCCTACGCCCAGCCGGGCAGCTGAACCGGCTTGCCGGCACCGGTTTTCGCACCGTCGAAAACCAAGGAACCACCAGCATTTTTGTTCGTTCCTGAAAGGGTCATGCGTCTCTAACCTTTGCTTCAACCCCAAGCAAAGGAGAGCCAGATGACCAACCGATTTCCCCGTCTCGCAGCCGTCGCCGCAGTCGCCCTTGTCGCGGCCGGCGCCTCGCAGGTTTCCCAGGCCGCCACCGACGTCGTCCGCATCGGCGTGGCCAGTGCCGGCGGCGGCGAACCCGTCACCTGGGGCGGTTCTCCCGGCGGTGTGGTGCGGGTCAACGGCTGGCTCGAGGAAGCCTTCAAGGCCCAGGGCGTCAAGGTCGAATGGCTGTTCTTCAAGGGCGCGGGCCCGGCGGTCAACGAAGCGCTTTCCAACCAGCAGATCGACTTTGCCTACCAGGGCGACCTGCCCGCCGTAGTGGGCCGCGCCAACGGCCTGAAGACCAAAATCCTGGTGGTGAGCGGTGCCCGCAACAACCTCTACGTGGTCACGCCGCCGCAGTCCGACGTCAAGGGCATCGCCGACCTGAAGGGCAAGAAGGTTTCGATCTTCCGCGGCACCAACGGCCACCTGGTCGCCATCAACGTGCTGGCCGGCGCGGGCCTGACCGAGCGCGACCTGAAGGCCGTCAACCTCGACGCCGGCAGCGCGCAGGCCGCGCTGGTGTCGAACGGCGTGGACGCTGCCTTCGGCGGCTACGAATGGTTCAAGGTGCGCGACCAGGGCCTGGCGAAAGTCGTCTACACGACCCAGGGCAAAGACCCGGCGCTGACCCGCCAGGCCGCCCTGCTGGTGCGCGAGGACTTCGAGCAGAAGAACCCCGCCGAAGTGCAGAAGGTGGTGGACGTCTTCGTGCGCGCCGCCGACTGGGCATCGGACGACAGGAACCGCGCCGAGCTGTTCCGCATCTGGGCCCGCAGCGGCACACCCGTGCCGTCGTGGGAAGCCGAGTTCGACAAGCAGTCGCTGGCCGACCGCAACTCGCCGCTGATCGACGACTTCATCGTCGGCCGTTACCAGGCGGTTTCCGACGACGCGGCAAAACTCAAGCTCATCCGCAAACCGGTTTCGCTGCAGGGCTGGTTCGAACCCAAATACCTCGACGCCGCGCTCAAGCAGCAGGGACTGGAAAAGCGCTGGACCGCCTTCGACGCCAGGGGCAAGGCCAAGCCAGGCAGCGCCACACCCGTGGCCTCGCGCTGAAGCCTGACGGAGCCACGCGACATGTCCGCCGCCACCCCCCGCGCCGTGCCCAACCCCGTCGTCCGACGGGTCGAACCCTTTCTTTTGCCCATCGCACTGCTGACCCTGTGGGCCGTCGGCGCAGCCCAGGGCTGGATCTCCGAGCAGGTGCTGCCGCCGCCGCAGTTCGTCTGGGAAACCCTGCGCGACCTGGCCACCAGCGGTGACCTGTGGATGCACGCCCAGGCCAGCCTGCAACGGGTGGTCGTCGGTTTCATCGTCGGCAGTGCACTCGGCCTGGCCCTGGGCACCGCCATGGGCCTGTCGAAAAAGGCCGAGGCCTACCTGCTGCCCACCTTCAACGCGCTGGTGCAGATACCGGTGCTGGGCTGGATGCCCTTCGTGCTGCTGCTGGTCGGCATCGGCGAGCCGCTGAAATACATCCTCATCGCCAAGGCCGCCCTGGTGCCGGTGGCGCTCAACACGCTGCAGGGTTTCAGGCAGGCGCCCGCCACCCTGCGTGAGGTGGGCCGGGTCTACGGCTACAGCCGCCGCCAGCAGGTGCTGGAGATCGTGTTGCCGACCGCCCTGCCCACCCTGTTCACCGGCCTGCGCCTGGGTTTCACCAAGGCCTGGCTGTCGCTGGTGGTGGTGGAACTGGTCGCGTCCAGCGAAGGGCTGGGTTACCTCATCGTCTACGGGCGACAACTCTTCCAGCTGGACCTGGTGATGGCGGCGGTGATCGTGGTCGGCGCGGTGGGTTACGCCATCGACCGGCTGCTGGACCTTGCCGAACGCAAGGTGGCGGCGCGCAACGGAGCCATCGCATGAGCGCCACCCTTCCCGCATTTGCCGGCGTGGCCGACCACACGCCGCTGGCCGCCGAGTTGCCGCCCGAGGCCGGGCCAGCCGTTCGCAAGACCGGCGCCGGCCGCTGGCGCGGACTGGTGGTGCCTGCGGTAGCCATCGCCCTGTGGGCCCTGGCCGCCCGCCTGGACCTGGTCAATTCCGCCCTGCTGGTGTCCCCCGCCAAGGTGGCCGCCACCGGCTGGGACCTCATCGTCAGCGGCCGGCTGTGGCTGGCCCTGCAAGCCAGCCTGGCGCGTGAGCTGACGGGCCTGGTGATCGGCAGCCTGGGCGGCCTGGTGCTGGGCGGGCTGCTGGGTTTGTGGCCGCGTTTCAACCGCATCGTCGGCCCCAGCTTCAACACCTTCAAGCAGATATCGCTGTTCGCCTGGATCCCGCTGATCTCGGTGTGGTTCGGCCTGGGCGACGTGGCCAAGGTGGTGTTTCTGTCGCTGGCCGCGCTGGTGCCGGTGGTGGTCAACACCGCCGACGGCATCCGCAACACGCCGGCCAGCCTGCTGGAGGTGGCGCGGGTCTATGGCTACAGCCGCACGCAGACCGTGCTGCGGGTGGTGCTGCCTTCTGCCGCGCCGTCCATCTTCACCGGCATCTACCTGGCGCTGGTCTATTCATGGCTGGCCACCATCGGCGCGGAATACCTGCTGGTGGCGGGCCGTGGCGTGGGCAACCTGCTGATCGAAGGCAGCGAGCATTTTCAGATGGACATGGTCATTTTCGGCATGGTCACCATCGGTTTCGTGGGCTGGGCAATGAACGCCGGGGCACGTGCCGTCGAACGATCCCTGGCGCGCCGGCTGGGCCGCTGAAACGCCTCTTCTCAGACGAAAGAATTCCATGAGCAGCATCACGACAGACGTCACGGAAACAACCACCACCCACGACCTGGACATCCGGGTCGCAGCCAAGAACTTCGACAGCAGCCAGGCCGCCGACGGCAACCTGAAGGTGCTCGAAGACATCGCCCTGCAACTGCCGGCCGGCGAATTCGTCAGCATCGTCGGCGCCAGCGGCTGCGGCAAGTCGACCCTGCTGCGCCTGGTGCTGGGCCTGGACACCGACTACCAGGGCAGCATCACCCTGGACGGCGAACCCATCCGCGGCCCCGGCCTGGAGCGCGGCATCGTCTTCCAGGACCACCGGCTTTTCCCGTGGCTGACGGTCGAACAGAACATCGGCGTCGGCCTGCGCAACGCCAACTTTTCAGCCAGACACAAACGTGAACTGATCGCCGAACACGTCGCCCTGGTCGGCCTGCAGGGTTTCGAAAAGTCCTTCCCGCACCAGATTTCCGGCGGCATGGCGCAGCGGGTGGCCATCGCCCGCGGACTGGTCAACCGGCCGCGCGTGCTGCTGCTGGACGAACCCTTCGGCGCGCTCGACGCCCTCACCCGCGCCCGGCTGCAGGTGGAGCTGCAACGCATCTGGCAGAAGGAGCGCATCACCATGCTGCTGGTCACCCACGACGTGGAAGAGGCCGTCTTCCTGGGCGACCGGGTGGTGGTGATGCAGCCGCACCCGGGGCGCATCCGCCGCATCGTGCCGGTGAACCTGCCGCACCCGCGCAACCGCAGCGACCCCGCCTTCATCCGCATCCGCGACGACGTGCTGGCGGATTTTCTGGACCCCACCGAACGCGGGCCGGCCGACGTGCGCCCTGCCCCGCCTGCGCCAGCCGCCGCGCCGGTGTTTCCGTTCAGCGGCGAACGCCTGCGTTTCGCCTGGTAAGCCCTTCGAGACCCATCTTCAAGACCTCACCGGAGACCTCCATGTCACAGCAGAAAAAGCAGTTCAAGCTCGGCGCGTTTCTGATGCAGACCGGCCACCACATCGCCGGCTGGCGGCACCCGCAGGCGCAGGCCGATGCCGGAGTCAACTTCCGCCACTACGCACAAATCGCCCAGCGGGCAGAGGCCGCCAAGTTCGACGCGGTGTTCCTGGCCGACGGCGTGGCGGTGCGCAACGGCAACCTCGAAGCCCTGGCCCGCACCGCCCGCAGCGACCAGTTCGAGCCGCTGACATTGCTGTCGGCGCTGGCCGCAGTGACAGACCGCATCGGCCTCATCGCCACCGTGTCGACCAGTTACCACGAGCCCTTCAACGTGGCCCGCAAGTTCGCGTCGCTGGACCAGATATCCGGCGGCCGCGCGGGCTGGAACCTGGTCACATCCGCCACCACGGCCGAGGCACAGAACTTCAACCGCGACACCCAGTTCGCCCATGCCGACCGTTACCGCCGCGCGGCAGAATTCCACGACGTCGTCACCGGCCTGTGGGACAGCTGGGAAGACGACGCCTTCACAAGGAACAAGGAAACCGGCGTCTACCTGGACACCGACAAGCTGCACCAGCTGAACCACAAGGGCGCGCACTTTCAGGTCAAAGGCCCGTTGAACGTGGCGCGGTCGCCGCAGGGCCGACCGGTCGTCGTGCAGGCCGGTGCGTCGGAGGACGGGCGGGACCTGGCGGCGCGCACGGCCGAAGTCATCTTCGTGGCGCACCAGACGTTCGAAGAGGCGCAGGCGTTTTATGGCGACATCAAGGGCCGGGTGCAGCAATACGGTCGGCATCCGGACGATGTGAAAGTCATGCCGGGGATTTTCCCGGTGGTCGGGCGCACCCAGGCGGAGGCGGAAGAGAAGTTCGAGCAACTGCAGTCGTTGATCGACCCGGTGGTGGGAGTTTCTCTGTTGTCCGGCATTACCGGCGGCTTCGACCTGTCGGGTTATCCGGTCGACGGGCCGCTGCCGGAATTGCCGCCGACGGAAGGGCCGCAAAGCCGGCAGCGGTTATTGCTGGACCTGGCGCGGCGGGATGGGTTGACGATTCGCCAGCTTTATCTGCGGATTGCCGGGGCGCGTGGGCATCAGCAGGTGGTGGGGACTCCGGCAAGCATCGCGGACCAGTTGCAGCAGTGGTTCGAGGAAGGCGGCGCAGACGGGTTCAACATCATGAGCCCGTGGTTTCCGGGTGGGCTGGATGACTTTATCGAAGGTGTGCTGCCGGAGTTGCGGCGGCTGGGTTTGTTCCGTACCGAATATGAAGGCCGCACCTTGCGGGAAAACCTTGGGCTGGCGCGGCCGCAGCATCCGGCTGCTTTGGCGCGGGCCCGGGCGTCGTCGCCGCAGAAGCTGGCGGCTTGATTTCTCTTTTTCCGACTCTTTTCTTCTCTGGTTTTTTCAACCGCTTTTCAGGAGCAACTCATGACCATTCAAGCCATCAACGTACGTAATCAGTTCAAGGGAAGGATCAAGGAGATCATCAAGGGCGATGTCGTGTCGGAAGTCGATGTTGAGACGCCCTGGGGGATCGTGACCTCGGTCATCACCACGCGGTCGGTTAATGACCTGCAGTTGGTCGTGGGGTCGGAGGTGGTGGCGTTGGTGAAGTCTACTGAGGTGTCCATCGCCAAACTGTGAGGGGCGTACGGCGGTGCCGGGGGTGTGCCGCCGCTTGATCCGATTGACCTTGTGTAGCGTCACGCGCTACACTTTCTCCGGGGTGAAGGGCACCTGCTCAAACGGATGTCCATGATCAAAAGTTTTCGCCACGCGGGCATCGAAAAGTTCTTCCTCACAGGTTCCAAGGCTGGCATCCAGGCAGCACATGAAAAGAAGCTTCGGCGGCTTTTGTCGCAATTGGATATTGCAAGCTCTGCCCAGGACATGAACCTGCCCGGCTGGCGACTTCACGGACTGAACGGCGCCTTTGCCGGACATTTTTCGGTGTGGGTCAACGCCAATTGGCGGCTGACTTTCACCTTCGACAACCAGAACGCCATCCTGGTGGACTACCAGGACTACCACTAGGAGCGCCACGATGTTCAACCCTTCTCACCCCGGCGAAGCCCTCCGTGAAGACGTGCTGCCCGCGTTAGGCGTGAACGTGACGCAAGCGGCCGAACAACTTGGTGTGAGCCGTATCACCCTGAGCCGAATGCTGAATGGACAAGCCGCCATTTCCATCGACATGGCCCGTCGGCTGGAGCAGTGGTTGCGGCATGCGGATGGAACCGGACCCAGTGCGGAGTCCTGGTTGAGCGCTCAGCTTCAATACGATTTGTGGCAGGCCCGGCAGACACCTGCGCCGGCGGTTCAACCCGCGCCTACTTTGGAAGCCAGCGAAATTTGAACTTCGCTGTCGCGTGAATGCGTGGATGCGGCCGGTGTATTCGATTTTTCGGATTTTCTGGTCAATATCACCTTGCCCGAATGGGCTCTCACCGCAAGTCGACAGGTATGCAATTGCCTATTGTTGCGTGGGAAATCATCACGAGTGATTTCGTGTCCGAAGCCAAGTTGGAGACGCCTTGTGGGATCGTGACTTCTGTCATCACCACGCGGTCGGTCATGCCCTGCAGCTGGCGGTGGGGTCGCAATTAGCGGCACCTGGCACTGCATTGCGACTTCAAGTCCGCAGCTGACCCTTGCGTCCTCCGCCACACCCGCTTTGCGAGAAGGCGGCTGACTAGGATCACCGGATCCCGGCAGTACTTATCGGGCAGAATCAATCGAGTTCAGAGACACCATTCCGATAAGGCTCCCATGGCGCTTGACGCAGTAGCGGAATTCATCTTGCGACCTCTTGTCGAAGTGGTCATTTACATAGCGGGATATGTGACGGGTTATGTGATGATTCCCATCCTTACGCTCGGCCATGTAGTAGTCGAACCTAATCGTAAACACCGGGCCTTATTTAAATCAGGCAAACGTATTTCGCGCAGCCCCAGCGGTAAACTGGTCATGGAGGCCGAAATCGCCAGCTACTGCGGATTTCTGATTTGGGCGTTGATCGGTGTGGGCATTTATGTTTTTAGGTCTGCATGAAACAAGCTAGATCAATTAGGTCCGCTTTCGGCCAGAAGCGGACGTTGGACCGCAACCGGCATCTACCAATCTAATGAAATGTCACCGATAGAACAAATGCCCAAGCGCTCATTAAGTCGCATTTCAAAAATATTCCTTGCGCTTACAATTGGTCCAGTTGTAGCTGCTGGAGTCGTGGCCATGTTTCTCGGCAAAACTTCAACGGGTTTAAGTTTGCTCGCTTTATCTGGAATGATGGCCGCATTTCCGTTAATAGGTTTATTTTTCTTGCGAAACCCGGTGCAAGGCCGCTCCGCAAATCTCGCCGATGAACTAGAAAAATACAAGCTGCAATATCCTGGGTGGAAGGGAAAGATTGTGTACTACGGCCTTTCTTTCGCTTTTGTCCTGATTATATTTTTACGTATCGCTGGTCTCGGGGCATAGGCAAGAGCACATTCGTTTTGATCTTTTTGCGAACCCAAGGGCGACTACAATCGGCCAAAAGCGGACGCCTAAGTAAGCAAGTCTTCCATGAAATCACCTGTCCTCCCGGCCACAGAACGCGTCACAGATGAGCTCGAACGTCTAATGTTTGAAAATCATGACCATTGTGTTAGTTGTAATTACGCCTTCCAAGAAGCGGACACCTCATTCGCTGGGTATGGGGTGAACGATGAGGCACTTTACGTATGCAGCAGTTGCGCTGTTACCAAGCTTAAAGAAACCGCTCGGCGGACATATTTCATGGCGCGTGAGTATGAGGTTCCTGAACCAGATGTAGTCCTTTGGCGCTACATGGACTTTACAAAATTCGTAAGCCTCCTTTCGACAAAGTCACTGTATTTCCCCAGTGCCGCTTGTTTTGACGACACTTTCGAAGGAGCAAAAGGGTTAGCTGAGCGCAAACAGAAATGGGACGATTTTTACCTAAATTTCTTTCGTCGGGCAGTTAGAGGCGCTCCTCGAAGCCAAAGTGCTGCCGAGGTTACAGAGGAGGAGATTGAAAAAGACGCTCAGCGGCTAATACGAGAGATGGAAGCGGCAGGGAATGCCGATAGAAAGCAAACGTTTATTAGTTGCTGGCACGAGAGCAAATATGAATCCGAGGCAATGTGGAGGCTATATTCCACCTCGCTTTCTTACGCGCTAGCAATTCAGACTACTGTCGGCGCAACATATGCAGCGCTAGGGAGGAATCCAGATATTTCAATCGGCCGTGTCGAGTATCTCGATTACGAAACATCCTTTGCTAGTGTCAATGGCGCCTTCTGGCGCAAGCGGAAATCTTTTGAGCACGAGCGTGAAGTTCGGCTTTTAATAAAAGACCATCGCCAAAACGCAAATGGCATTCCTATCCACTGCGATGTCCCAACACTTATTCAATCCGTCATCGTTTCTCCTAAAACTCCTGACTGGTTTTTGCCCCTGGTCGAAGACGTAATCAAGAAATTTGGATTTCATCTGCCGACAAGTCAATCAAGATTAGCGCTGCAGCCATTCTTTTAGCTGCTCGAGGTAATCATTATCTGGTTTCCAAGCGTCCGCTTTGGGCCCATAGCAGACATTGAGATGCGCGGCAATTCAATCTCAACACCGTTCAATTAGTGCAATCAGGTAATCCGGCATATTGAACGAACGATTGTCCGCTATAAGCAGCACGACCGATTTGGTTTGCCTGACGCACCAACCTGCATTACATTACCTCCTCGCGCAGAAATGCGCGAACAGGATTGGCGTCCTGAACTACTCGTACGGCTTAGGCCGTATGCACCGCAATGCGTGCGGCCTTTTCATTCGAATCGCTTCTGGCGGCTCGAGTGGGAGGGTTAACGCCCTGCCGGGTTTTTCGTATGAGTAGCCGGTACGCCAACCTGTTCGAGCCGCCGCCATTTCATCCCTTCCGATGACCTGGCGGTGGTTTCCCTTCGCGGAGCCAACGATCAGGAGGCCAGCATGAAGACGAAAACCAAGACGAAGCCTCGTCCCCAGCCCATCCCCGCCATACCGGCAACTGCAGCCACGGCAACCAACGCCACCACAGCGGCAGACACGACCCCCGACCCCGAAACCCGCTACGACCCCGACCACGCCTGCGACCTCATGCGGGAGGTCTGCATCCTTGCCAACACCGCCATCCGCGTCTCCCGCCATCGCCCCAACCTGATCCACGACGAGGACGACGACGACCGCGAGGACCGGATCCAGTTGCTGCGCCAGACGCTGAACCGCATCGGCTGGGTGGCGGACGTAGCGCAGCGGTCCCTCGGCGGAACCGGCTCCTTCAGCAGCGCCGAAGACTGGATGCTGGCCGGCAGTTGCTGACCCGGCACGTCGGCCTTTGTTCGCCGCTGGCCCGATGCCGGCGGCGATGCCCGGTTCGCAGCACGCGTTGCACGTGCTGCCCGGGCGACGGCCTTACTTCCCGAACATGCCCACGAACCGCTGCCACGTCCGCAGCATGAACCCTGCCCGCTCCACTTCAATCTGCGCGACCAGCGGCGACTCACCCACCACCTGCCCGTTCGACTTGGCGACCACCTTGCCGATCACCGCATCCTTGGCAATCGGCGCTTCCAGGCCCGGCGTGACTTCCACGGCCGTCTCCACCTTCTGGCCGCGCGGCACGGTCAGCGACCAGGGCGCCTGCAGCGCAGCGGTCACCGTCTTCTCCTTGCCGAAAGCCACCGGCAGCGTCGACACCACCGTGTTTGGCTGGATCGGCGTCACCTTCTCGAAGTTGTTGAAACCCCAGCCCAGCAGTGTGCGTGTCGCATCGGCGCGGGCCTGCGGGCTGCCGGTGTTCAGCATGACCGTGATCAGGCGCATGCCGTTGCGTTTGGACGAGGTCACCAGGCAGTAGCCGGCCTCTTGCGTGTGGCCGGTCTTCAGGCCGTCCACGGTCGAGTCGGTGTACAGCAGGGCGTTGCGGTTGCCCTGCTTGATGTTGTTGTACTTGAACTCGCGCTCGGCGTAGATGGGGTAGTAGTCCGAGCTGTCGCGGATGATGGCGCGGGCCAGGATGGCCAGGTCGCGGGCCGACGACTTGTGTTCCGGGTCCGGCAGGCCGGTCGGGTTGACGAAGTGGGTGTGGGTCATGCCCAGGCGCTGGGCCTCGGCGTTCATCAGCTTGGCGAAACCTTCTTCCGAGCCGGCCATGTGTTCGGCGATGGCCTTCGAAGCGTCGTTGCCCGACTGGATGATGATGCCGCGCAGCAGGTCGATGACGGTGGCCTGGCTGTTCAGCGGCAGGTACATGCACGACTCGGTGCCCGAACCCCGGCACCAAGCGTTTTCGCTGACCGACACCAGGTCGGTCTGCTTGAGTTTGCCGGTTCGCAGCGCCTGTTCGACCAGGTAGCTGGTCATCATCTTGGTGAGCGATGCGGGCGGCAGGGCTTCGTCGGCATTGGCCGATGCCAGGATCTGGCCGGAGTCGAAGTCCATTACCAGCCAGGCCTTGGCGGGCAACGAAGGCGCGCCGGCTGCCAGGATGGTCGTGCCGGCAAGCAGGGGCACGCCGGATGCGGCGGCAGCGGCGGCCCTTGCGGCCTTGCCTGCCTTGGCAGGGGCCGCCTTTTTCTGGGCGGCGGCTTTGGCGTTGTGAGGGGCGGCGATGGCCGCGGAGCCGATTGCCAGGGTGCTTGCAGCGATGACGAGGGCGGCGGAAAGGCGGCTTGGATTGAAGGACATGTATTTTTCTGGGGGGTGGCAGGAACGGGTACCGAATTATTCACCCAGTGAGGATGCGTTCGGTTGACCCATCGACCCCCAAGAGGTTCAACATCGCCTGAAAGCACTTCGCCGGGCGACGGCAGCAGCGGCGTGATGTCCCACAGCACACCCGATTTACCCTGACGGAACACGAGACGGCCACGGCAGAACGATGGGATCCCCACACACTTTCTGGACCCCAAAATGTTCGCTCACAACAAGCGTCTTCAGTACACCGTCCGCGTTTCCGAGACCAACCCCGGCCTCGCCAATCTCATGCTCGAGCAGTTCGGCGGAGCCCAGGGCGAACTGGCCGCCGCATGTCGCTACTTCACCCAGGGCATCGCCGAAGAAGACGCGGGTCGCAAGGACCTGCTGATGGACATCGCGACCGAGGAGCTCAGCCACCTGGAAGTCATCGGCAACATCGTCGCCATGCTGAACCGTGGCGCCAAGGGCCGTCTGGCCGAGGGCGTCGACAGCGAAGCCGACATGTACAGGCGCATCACCGGCGCAGGCAATGACAGTCACCTGACGCAGATCCTCTACGGCGGCGGCCCGGCGCTGATCAGCAGTGCCGGAGTGCCATGGACCGCTGCCTATGTGGATTCCATCGGCGAACCGACCGCCGACCTGCGCTCCAACATCGCGGCGGAAGCCCGGGCCAAGATCGTCTATGAACGCCTGATCAACTGCACCGATGACCCGGGGGTCAAGGACGCCCTGACCTTCCTCATGACCCGCGAAATTGCGCACCAGAAGTCTTTCGAGAAGGCACTGTATTCGATCGAAGGCAACTTTCCGCCGGGCAAGCTGCCGGGCGACCCGCGTTTCACCAGCGTTTATTTCGACATGTCGCAGGGCGGCGAAGTGGCGAACGGGCCGTGGAACGACCCCAAGCACTTCGAGGTGATTTCCGACCCCGAGAAGCAGGTGGCGGTGGACGGCGGATCCGGCGTGCCGGGTGTCGTGCTGGATGCCGACGAAGAGGCGCTGCTGGTGGCGATGGGCACACGCGGAGCTTCCGACCCCCACGCCGACCCGGTGACGGGCGCCGAACTCGGCATGAAGAAAGACACACCGCCACCGGTGCCGTCGTCCCGGTCCACGGCCAAGGCCAAACCCAAGTCCAGGTAGGCATGAGCCCCGGCGATTCGAAGTTGCAAGCGGCCTGCGGGCTGCTTTTTTTCGCCGCCGCGAAGTAGGAAATTTTCTCGATCTGGCGTCCCCGGGATTGAAAGCCTTGCAGCGCTTCGTTATCTTTTCCACGTCCGGCCCGAGCGGTTGAACCCATGCACCGTCCGGGTTTTCTGTTCCATCGAAAAAGGTTCCTTGAAGGAGAGGGCCATGCCGTACGACACACTCGAAACCATCCACGATTCGCAACTTCCACTCCTGTTCACCTGCGCGAGCGACGCCCATGTCATACGGTCCTATGTGGCGGCGGGCCTGGTGATCGCCAACTTTCAATTGGTGGGCGCAGGAACCTCGTACGGCGAAAGGCCGCAGTCGACCGCCAGCGTGGTGGCCATTACCCCGGCGGGCCGAAAAACCATCGAACGTCTGAGGGCCGGCCGGTCGATGAAAAACTTCCGGGGCGCCGACTCCTGACACCGCCAGGGCACCCCGGACGGGTGCTTGGCCTACGGCGGTGTGGCATTCGGCTTTCGTCGCGGGTGCCGCGCGCACCGGCAGACTGGCCCGGTGAACCCATTACCCCCGACCGCCCTGCCCGCCCTGCCCGCCCTGCCCGTTTCCCTCGCCGCCGGACCTGCGCCAATCTTCAAGAGCTTCTGGATGGGGGGATTCGAAGGCGCGGACCACACCAACGGCCACGGCGAACCGCTGGACATGAACCGGCGCAACGGCCATGCGCAACGCCTGGACGAAGACTACGCAGCCCTGGCCGGGCTCGGAATCTTCACCGTCCGCGAAAGCATCGGGTGGCGCCTGGCCGCGGAGGGCGGCGATGCCGCCATGGCCAGGCTCGAGGAGCAGGCGCTGCAGGCGGCCGGGCACGGCATCCAGGTCATCTGGACCCTGATGCATTACGGATGGCCCGGCGACCTGGATCCGTTTGCCAGGCCGGTGCAGTTCGTCGAGGCTTTCGGCCGGCACTGTGCGCGGGTCGCATCGGTGCTGGCCCGGGTGCCCGGGCCGCCGCCGGTCTGGCAGCCGGTCAACGAGATTTCGTTTCTGGCGTGGGCCGCCAGCAGCACCGGGCTGATTCACCCTCACCTGCCCTCCGCGGCTGAAAACGGCCACGCGCTGAAACGGGTGCTGGTGCGCGCGGCCATCCGTGCGATGGACGAAATCCGCCGGGTGCAGCCGGCCGCGCGTTTCATCCATACCGACCCACTGGTGAACGTCGCGCCGCCGCTCGGCGCCGGGCCCCGGTCGTGCGCCGACGCCGCTGCCACCCATGCACACCAGTACCAGGCCTGGGACATGCTGGCCGGCCGCATAGAGCCCGAGCTGGGCGGATCGCCGGACTACCTGGACGTGCTGGGCATCAACTATTACCACGACAACCAGTGGGACCACGGCTCGGGCGCGCGGCTGCACTGGCACCTGGGCGACCAGCGCAGAAAGCCGTTTTCGGAGCTTGCCGAAAGCCTGTGGCGCCGCTACCGCAAACCGATGCTCCTGTCGGAGACCGGTCATGTCGGCGAGGGCCGCGACGCGTGGCTGGACGACATGGCTGCGGAGGTGCGCCTGTGTCTTTCGCGCGGGGTGCCCATCGAAGGCCTGTGCCTTTATCCGGTCATCGACAGGCCCGACTGGCAGACGGCGGGCCACTGGCACAACAGCGGGCTCTGGGATGTTCCCGGCGCCGATCGCGGCGACTTCACCCGCCACCTGTGCCTGCCATACGCCAGGCGACTACGACATTGGCAAACGGCATACCAGCAAGCGCCCGCGTTCTCATCGATTCCCCAGCCCACCCGCACCATGACACCTCTTATCGTTTTCTCCCACCTGCGTTGGGACTTCGTCTACCAGCGCCCCCAGCAACTGATGTCGCGCCTTGCCGGCCTGCGGAATGTCGTGTTCGTCGAAGAACCCATGCCGGGATCGGACACGGCGCGCATCGAAAGCTACGCCCCCTGCGACGGCGTGACGGTGCTGCGCATGCACCTGACCAGCCACGGAGCGGGTTTCGACGATGCACACATGCCCGCCATGCGCCAGATGCTGCGTGCCTGGCTGGCCGAAAACGGGGTGGACGAATACCTGCTCTGGTTCTACACGCCCATGGCGCTGCCCCTGGCCCAGGGCCTGGCGCCGCGCGGCATGGTCTACGACTGCATGGACGAACTGGCCGCGTTCGACTTCGCGCCGCCAGAACTCATCAGCCGCGAGAACGCGCTTTTCGACACGGTCGACCTGGTCTTCACCGGCGGCCGCAGCCTGTACGAATCGAAGCGCCACCGCCACGGCGACGTGCATTGTTTCCCCAGCAGCGTCGACCATGCGCACTTCGGCCGGGCCGACGTGGCCGACCATCCGGACCAGGCGGCACTTCCGCATCCGCGCCTGGGTTACTACGGCGTGATCGACGAACGCCTGGACCTCGACCTGGTGGCGGCGCTCGCCGATGTACGGTCCGACTGGCAGGTGGTGATGGTCGGCCCGCTGGCCAAGATCAGGCCGGAAAGCCTGCCCCGGCGCCCCAACCTGCACTGGATGGGCCAGCGCCGCTACGACGAACTGCCCGCTTTCCTGGCCGGTTGGGATGTCTGCCTGATGCCCTTCGCGCTGAACGCGTCGACCCGTTTCATCAGCCCGACCAAGACCCTCGAATACCTGGCTGCGGGCAAGCCGGCGGTGAGCACGCCCATCCGCGATGTCGCGGAACAATATGCGGCCATCGTGCCTATCGCCGCCACGCCGCCGCAGTTCGTCGCGGCATGCGAGACGATCCTGCAGCGCACGCCTGACGAAGCCGGCCGGTTCCTGCAGGCCGCGGCCGAGGTGGTCGCGGCAACCTCGTGGGACCGCACGGCCGGCGCCATGCAGGCGCTGCTGCAGCGCTTCGATGTGCGTGCCGAAGACTCGGGCACCGAAGTCGAGATGGATGCCGCACCGGACCATCGCCAGGCCGTGCCGGCTCCCCTTGCCTGAGGCGATAACCATGACCCGAATCGCCATCGCCGGAGCCGGGTTTTCCGGCGCCGTCATTGCCCGCCAGCTGGCCGAAGCCGGCTGCCAGGTCGACGTGTTCGACACCCGGCCGCATGTCGCCGGCAACTGCCACACCGCACGCGACGAGCGTACCGGCGTAATGCTGCATACCTACGGGCCGCACATCTTCCACACCAGCAACCCGCGGGTGTGGGACTACATCCGCCAGTTCGGCGAATTCGTGCCCTTCGTCAACCGCGTCAAGGCGATCACCGGCGGGCGGGTGTTCTCGCTGCCGCTGAACCTGCTCACCATCAACCAGTTCTTCGGCAAGACGTTTTCGCCCCGCGAGGCCGAGGCTTTCTTCGGCGAGATCGGCCAGGGCGGAGATACCGAGCCCGCGAACTTCGAGGAACAGGCCCTCAGGCTGATGGGGCCCGGCCTGTACGAGGCCTTTTTCAAGGGCTACACCACCAAGCAGTGGGGCATGTCGCCCACGCAATTGCCGGCCAGCATCCTTAAGCGGCTGCCGGTGCGCTTCAACTACGACGACAACTACTACGCCAGCACCTGGCAGGGCATTCCGCGCGAGGGCTATACCGCCGTGGTGCAGAAGATGCTCGACCATCCCGCCATCGACCTGAGCCTGAGCACCCGGCTGGACCGCAGCGCGGTCGACGACTACGACCATGTGTTCTGGAGCGGCCCCATCGATGCCTGGTTCGGTTATGCCGACGGCCGGCTGGGCTACCGGACCCTCGACTTCGAACGCGAGGACCACGAAGGCGACTACCAGGGCAATGCGGTCATCAACTACGGCGACGAGTCGGTGCCGTGGACCCGCATCTCCGAACACAAACATTTCGCGCCCTGGGAAACGCATGGCAAGACGGTGGTGTTCAAGGAATACAGCCGGCTGTGCGGCATCGACGACACGCCGTATTACCCGATCCGGCTGACCGAAGAAAAGACCATGCTCACGCGGTACGTCGAACGCGCCAGGGAAGAACGGAAAGTGACGTTCGTGGGCCGGCTCGGAACCTATCGGTACATCGACATGCACATCACCATCGCCGAGGCGCTGGATGCGGCGGAAGCATTCATCGCATGCCGCAAGGAAGGGCGCGCCATGGCCGCGTTCCACGTCGATCCAGGGTGAGCGAACCATCTTGGTATGTGGAAAATAAGGAGTGCCGCCGCAGACCTGCGGCGGCCGAGCCGTAAACAATGCCGTTGAAACATGAAGATAAAAACCGTAAGACTTAAGGGAAACAGGTCCATCAACAATGCGGTTTCCGCGGCCGCACGTGTACATGGCCCCGATGCCAATTACAGTGACATGTCGGACGCGAATCTCAGAGGCATCAACATATTCCTGGGTCGTAACGGCGCAGGCAAATCGACTTATCTCGATTGCATTCGAGCGCTCGACAACCCCGGACTATTGTCGGAGTTGAGGCCCGACATGCTGGGCGCGGACTCTTTTCATGGAACAGACATATTTTTTGAAGACGGAAAGTATGTGCATTTTCAATTTGAAAACCAGGCACCTCGTGAGATCCTTTTGAGGCATTTCTCCTGCCAACTTCGTCAGGACATTCTCGGTGAAGCGTATTTGAAGACACGCGGCCGTTTCATTCCACCGTCCGAACTTCAAAAAGCGAAAGATTTCACCCGCACGCTCGGCATGAAAGTTCTTTACTGGCGCGGCCCGGATCAGGCCATCTGCGATGCCAATTTCGTTCAAGCGCTGACGGATTTCAAGGATGAACTGGTCGGTCTGGATTCGATATATGGCAGCAATGCAGCCGGCCCCATTTTCTGCAACCTCGAACTTTTTTTCAAGACAGACCCTGCGGTCAAACAAACGGTTGCGTTCAAGGAATTGCCGTCCGGATGGAAGGCCGCCGGCGGCCTGGTCGGATTTGTCGCCTCGGCAGTGAAAGACAGCGTGGTCGTGATTGAAGAGCCTGAAACCCATCTTCATCCGAGACTGCAACGCCTGGTTGCGCAGAAACTTGCAGAACTGCAGGCGACCCGTCAACTCCAGCTTGTTATCGCCACCCACTCTCCCATTTTTATGAATGAGGAGAACTGGAAGAGTGATACAACGCCATCGGTGGATATCGCCATCTTTAATGTCGACGGCAATACCGTGGCCAGCTTGAACCAGGGCGGGTCGAAAAGTCTGGCAGAGGCTTTTTCCGATATCGGCGCCAATGTCAGCGACCTTCTTCAGTCCAATGCGGTTATATGGGTCGAAGGCCCATCCGACCGCATTTACATCAATTACTGGCTGGAAAAATGGAGTCAGAAGTCGAAAAAGAGGCTGTTTCGAGAAAACATGCATTACACCTACTGCCTATATGGCGGATCGATACTTTCACATTTCGACGCGTCCCCACGGCCGACCGACCTGATTTCCATGCTAAGGGTCAATCGAAATTCTTTTATCGTCATTGATCGTGATCTCGATTTCTCCAAGGCGCAAAACACCCAGAATAGACTTAAAGACAGCTCGCCCAAATATTCGGCGATCGACGCATTGCCCAAAAGATACTGGTTGACGAGCGGGTACACGATGGAGTCTTACCTTCCCAAGACCTATTTGGACGACAAGTATCTAGAGATAGTCGGCGACCGGTTGACAGTAACCAAAAAATTATCGAAGGTCGAACTGGCGCAAAAATACAAGGCTGACACCAGAACCACAGACTTCAAGGATTTGTTCAATCCGCTGATCAATTCGCCTGACAAAGAGATCGAGCAACTGCACGCGTTCATAACTGCTGCCAACCGCTGATCGATCTAGAAGAACCCGCCGCTCGGCAAGGCCGTGCCGTGGATCTCGTATTCCCCCAGCACCCTCGCCTTCTGGCTGGCGGGGTTGTGCGACGCCAGCGTGCGGGCGTTGCGCCAGTGGCGGTCGAGGTTGTGGGCCTGGGTGGTGGCCGATGCACCGCCCACGTCGAACAACTGGCTGGCGGCACCGATCACCAGCGAATCCACGACGACCTTGGCCTTTGCCGCCGCCACCGAGGCCTTCAGCGCCAGTTCGCGGTCGTGGGCGCCGTGCAGCCGCGATGCATGCACCAGGTCGAGCGCATCGGCCGCGGCCAGCACGATGGCTTCGGCCGCGAAGGCGCTGCTGGCGATGTCGCCGATGTCCTGCTGCAGCACGGCATCGTCTTCCGGACGGGGTGCGTTGCCGTGCGCGAAGTTGCGGTTGCCGCGGCGTTTGACGAGCAACACGGCGTCGCGCTGCACCGCCAGCAATATGCCGGCGTTGATGGCCGTCAGGTAGAGCTGCGCGATGGTGTTGCTGTAGGGGATGCGGTAGCCGAAACCGTCGCGGTCGACCACCAGTTCTTCATTTTTCACCAGCACCCGGTCGAGCCGTGTGGTGCCGGTGCCGGTAAGCCGCTGGCCCATGCCGAACCAGTCGTCGTCCAAGCTCAGGCCTTCGCGGTCGGCGGGCAGCACCGCGGTGGCGGCGCGGCCGTCGGGCAACTGCGCACGTACCGCCACGTAGTCGGCGTACAGGCTGCCGGTGCTGTAGAACTTGGTGCCGCTCAGGCGCCATCCGCCGGCCGGATCGGCTACCAGTTGGCTGTCGATGGAGCCGTCGCCGACGGCTGCGGTGGTCAGCTCGCCGGCAGCCACGCCGATCACCGCGCCGGCCGCGACGGCATCGAACCAGGGGCTGGTTTCCTGGCCGGGCACGGGTACGACATAACGGTCGACGAAAACGAAATGGTTGCGCAACACATGGGCCACGCTGGAATCGGCCGCGCCGAGTTGCACCACGGCCGCCAGCGTCTGCCGCAGGCTGGCACCCCCGCCGCCGGCGGCCACCGGCAGGCGCAGCGCGCCGAAACGCGACTGCCGCAGCAGTTCGACGGCCGCGTGCGGATGGATACGTTTCAGGTCGCGCTCGGAGGCACCTTCGGCGACCGCATCGACCAGTTGTCGCAGGGTGGCCGAACCGGGCAAGGGGGCGCCGTCGAAGACGGGCGGCAGTGGGGAAAAAGCGTTCATTTGAAGGCCGAGGCTAGGCGTACCGCCCCGACCTTCAAAGAAGGTTTTCGAGTTTGTTTATGCCTCGGCCCGGGCCGCCGGGTTTGAGGCGCTGGATGCCGATGACAGTTCGAACTCGATGGCCGCGCCGTGGGTGCGGGCCAGGTCCAGCGCCGCGCCGCTCTGGCTGGCGTCTTCGGTACGCAGCACCAGCGCGTAAGGGCCTTCGCCACGGGTGGCCAGGTGGCGTGCCAGCGGGCTGGTGACCTCGCCCCTGGCGCCGCGTGGCGACGACAGGATCAGCGAAGTGGTGCCCAGCTGGATGACGGCGATGCGGGCGTCACCGCCCGGCACGGCCGCTGCCTGGCCGACGGCGTCGTCGCCCAGCAGGGCACGCCAGCGGACCAGGCTGGCGTCGAGGTCGAACACGGCGATGGCCAGGCTGCTGACACCGGTGGCGCCGTTGGCATGTACACGGGCATCGCCCTCGGGCACCCGCAGGCCGCGTGGCGTGATGTCGCCGCAGAGGAAAGGCAGGTCCTGTGTCGGCGACCGGGCGGTCTGCCACGACAGGCGTTCGCCGTCGGGGCGCAGGCGGCCGCCGTCGAGCGGGCCTTGCAGCTGCAGGCCGCGTTCGGCCGCTTCGGCAACGGTGGTGGCGGTGTTGGGCGGCAGCAGGGCGAAGTCGACGATGCCTTCGCCGAACGCATCGAGCTGGCGCCACCAGCGTTCGTCGGGCGACGGCTGCTTGAAGGCGATGAGTTCGAAGTACGCACCGTCGGCGAACACCACCAGTGCGTTGTGGCTGGTGCGGCCGGGATGGTTGCCGCCGCGCAGCACATGGAAACCCAGGGCGGTGTAGTCGGCGATGGTCTTGTCGAGGTCGTGTACCGCGACGACGATGTGGTCGAGTGGCAGGGTCAAATGAATCTCCGGGGAAGTGGTGTGGGAGTCAGGCCGCGACGGCCTCGTGCCTGGCCTCGGCATTGTCCCTGGCCGCACGCGAATTGGTGTGCCTGACCTCGGCGCGCACGTTCTGCGGGTTGCGCAGCAGGTTGAGGATGGGGCAGGTGCGTTCGACCGCCTCGAACAGCGCCTGGATGTCTTCCGCGCTGGCCGGCGAATCGATGTGCACCGTGTAGCCGATCTCGTGCGGCCAGATGGGCGTCTGCTCGTGGCCGGGTTTGCCGCCGCGCGGGTCGATGGTGCCGGTCACCTCCACCTCGAGGCTTTCCAGCGGCACCTGGCGGTCGGCCGCCTGGATCAGGAAGATGTGGGTGACGCAGGTGCCCAGCACGCCCAGTTGCAGCTCGGGCGAGCTCGGGCCGAGGTTGTAGCCGGCGAAGTCCGGCGGGCTGTCGCTGATGACCTGGTGCTCCCGGATGCGCAGGCGGCGCACGCCGCTGCGGCCTTCGGCACGCACATGGGCCTTGAGCTGTGCGGGCTTGGCGGTGCCGGCCGCGATGGCCGCGCTGCGGGCCTGTACGGCGGCACGTTTCTCCTGCAGGTATTCGTCGAGATGGCTCATGTTCGGGCTCCGGTGTTCGGTGGATCTGGGCGGCCATTCTTGGACGCGGCCATCGCGGTTGTGAAGAACGAAAACCTTCCGTCCTTGCTACCAAATAGGCAAGCAATCCGGGGGCGCGTCGATAGCATTCCTTACCTTTGGCCGCTGGCCTGTTTGGCACTGAAGGTGTTTGGAATGAATCGTAAGAATGCGCTCGCCGTGATCACCCTCGCCGTCGTCGCCCTGGTGGCGGGATGCTCTAAAACCGGTGACAAGACGGCATCGGGCGCGGCCGACCAGCAGCCCGTCGTCGGCGGCACGCTGGTCTACCTGGAGCAGCAGGCCCATACCAACCTGTACCCGCCGGCCGGGGGCTTCTACCCCAACGGCGGCGTGCTGAACCAGGTCACCGACAAGCTCACCTGGCAAGACCCCAAGACGCTGAAGATCGAGCCGTGGATCGCAGAGTCGTGGACGGTCAACGACAGCGCGACCGAATACACCTTCAAGCTGAAGAAGGGCGTGACCTTCTCCGACGGCACGCCGCTGGATGCCACCGTGGTCGCGAAGAATTTCGACACCTACGGCCTGGGCAACAAGGCACTGAAGCTGCCGGTGTCCGAGGTCATCAACAACTACGAAGGCAGCGAGGTGGTCGACCCGCTGACGGTCAAGTTCCGCTTCAGGAAGCCAAGCCCCGGCTTCCTGCAGGGCACCTCGGCCATCGGCTCCGGGCTGGTGTCGCTGAGCACCCTGGCCCGGCCGTTCGAAGAGCTGGGCGACGCCACCCGGATCATCGGTTCCGGCCCCTTCGTGGTGGCCAGCGAGACGCTGGGCAAGGAGATCAATTTCACTGCCCGCAAGGACTACGCCTGGGGCCCTGGCCCGCTGGCGCAACAGGGCCGCGCAAGGCTCGACGGCATCAGGCTCATCGTGACGCCCGAAGACAGCGTGCGGATCGGCGCGCTGCTGGCCAACCAGGCGGGTTTCATCCGCCAGGTGCAGGCCTATGACGAAAAACGGGTGCTCGACGGCAACTTCGACATCTACGCGCCGCCGACCCGAGGCGTGAACAACAGCATCACCTTCCGCCCCGACAACAAACTGGTGGCCGACCTGCGGGTACGCCAGGCGCTGCTGCACGCCACCAACACCCGCGAAGTGGTCGACACCCTGTATTCGGCCAACTATCCGCAGGCGACTTCGGTCATTGCCTCGACGGCGGCCGGTTACGTGAACCTGTCCGCCAAGCTGGGCTACGACGAGGCCAAGGCCAGACAGCTGCTGGACGACGCAGGCTGGAAACCCGGTGCCGACGGCATCCGCCAGAAGGACGGGCAGGCGCTGGTGCTGAACACCTACGAAGCCCTGCCCCAGCCGCAGAACAAGGAAATGCTGCAGCTGGTGGCGCAGCAGTGGTCGAAGGTGGGCGTCAGGCTCAACGTGCTGGGCGGGGACGCCGGCACCCGCGTGCTGAACAACCTCGACCCCGAAAAGGCGCCGGTCGCGCCGGGCATGGTGGGCCGCGCCGACCCGGACGTGATCAAGAGCTATTTCTACCCCGGCAACCGCAACATGCTGCTGCAGAAGGGTGGAGTGTCGACCAGGGTGCAGGCCTTCGTGGACGACAGACTGAATGGCATCTTCGACGCCATCGCCGCCGAGACCGACCCGGCCAAACGCCTGGCACTGGTGGCCGATGTGCAGAACTACCTGCTCGACCAGGCCTATGTGATTCCGGTCTTCGAAGAGCCGCAGGCATTCGCCGGAGCGCCCTGGGTGAGGGACGTGGGTTACGAGGCCGTGGGCCGCCCGGCCTTCTACACGGCCTGGCTGGCCAAACACTGAGGGCCTGACCGGTGAACCGCTTGCTGCTGCGCCGTGTCGGCCAGGCCCTGCTGGTGCTGTGGGCGGCGTTCACCGCCTCCTTCGTGCTGCTGCAGGCCCTGCCGGGCGACGCGATATTGATCAAGTTCCTGGACGGCGACCTGGGCCTGAGCCCGGAACAACTCGCCGACATCCGCGCCAGCTACGGCGCCGACCAGCCGGTGTGGGCGCAGTACGGCCACACGCTGGCCAACTTCCTCACCGGCGACTTCGGTTATTCGGTGCAGGCGGGCGTGCCGGTCAGCCACAACCTGGCCGCCAGCCTGCCGCCCACGCTGCGGCTGGCGGGGCTGGGTTTTGCCGTGGCGCTGCTGCTGGCGCTGAGCCTGGCCTGGCTGTCGCAACAGGGGCGATTCGCCTGGCTGCGCTCGGCCTTAGCCGCCCTGCCCTCGCTGTTCGTCTCGGTGCCGGTGTTCTGGCTGGGCATCATGCTGATCCAGGTGTTTTCGTTCCGGCTCGGCTGGATACCGGTGATCGCGCCCGGCCCGTGGGAAGGCCTGGTGCTGCCGGTGCTGACGCTGGCCGTGCCCATTTCTGCCCCGTTGGCGCAGATCTTCATGCGCAACATCGACCAGGTGCTGACCCAGCCCTTCGTGGCCGTGGCCCGCGCCAAGGGACTCAGCCGCAACGCGGTGCTGTGGCGGCATGTGGCGCGCAACGCGGTGCTGCCGGTGCTGACCATCGCGGGTGTGCTGTTCGGCGAACTGCTGGCCGGCGCGGTGGTCACCGAGGCGGTGTTCGGCCTGAGCGGCCTGGGCAGCCTCACGCAGCAGGCCGTCAACAACCAGGACACCGCCGTGCTGCAGGCCATCGTGGTGATCTCGGCCACCTCCTTCGTGCTGATCAGCCTGGCGGTCGATCTGCTCTACCCCTTGCTCGATCCGCGGCTGCGCAGCCGCCCGGGAGTCTGACGCCATGAGCACCCCTTTCATCTATTCGCAGGCCGCGGCTTCTTCGCAGGCGCACGGCGCGCCCTTCCTGCCCACGGCCTGGGCACGGTTGCAGCGCACGCCTTTCACGCTGGTGCTGGCGGTGCTGGTCATCGGCATCGTGGCGGCGTGGGCGCTGGTGCCCGGCTGGTTCGCCGGCCAGAACCCCGTCCAGGGCGTGGCGCGGCAGCAGTTGCTGGCGCCGGATGCGGCCCACATCTTCGGCACCGACGGACTGGGCCGCGACCTGTATGCCCGGGTGGTGCACGGCGCGGTGCATTCCCTTTCGGGCGCCTTCGTGGCGGTAGTGGTCGGCCTGGTGATGGGCACCCTCATCGGCCTGCTGGCGGGTGCCATCGGCGGCTGGGTGGACGACCTGCTGATGCGGTTCGTCGATGTGCTGCTGGCGGTGCCGGCGCTGCTGCTGTCGCTCAGCATCATCATCATCCTGGGCTTCGGCACGGTGAACGCGGCCATCGCGGTGGGTGTGGCTTCGGTCGCCAGTTTTGCGCGGCTGGTGCGGTCGGAGGTGGTGCGGGTGCGCCGGGCCGACTATGTGGAAGCTGCCTTCGGCAGCGGCGGGCGTTTCTGGCCGGTGCTGTGGCGCCATGTGCTGCCCAACTCGCTGACCTCGGTCATCGGGCTGGCCGCCCTGCAGTTCGGCTCGGCCATCCTGTCCATTTCGACCCTCGGTTTTCTGGGTTACGGCGCACCGCCGCCGACACCCGAATGGGGCCTGCTGATCGCCGAAGGGCGCAACTATCTTTCGACCGGCTGGTGGCTGACCACCGTACCGGGTGTGCTGGTGGTGCTGGTGGTGCTGTCGGCCAACCGCATCAGCGTGGCCTTTTCCAATGTCTCGAGGGGTCAAGAATGAGCATCCTTTCCCTGGTGAAACCCACCGTGCTGGAGCTGGAGAACCTGCACATCGCCTACACCGACCACGGCCACGAACAGCCGGTCGTGCACGGCGTATCGCTGACCGTGGCGGCGGGTGAAGTGGTGGCCCTGGTCGGTGAATCCGGCTCGGGCAAGACGACCACGGCACAGGCCGTCATCGGCCTGCTGGCGGACAACGGGCGGCTGACGCAGGGGACGATCCGCCTGAACGGCGAAGACATCACCGGCTGGTCGCAGAAACAGCTCGACGGGATTCGCGGCCGGGTGGTCAGCCTCATTCCGCAGGACCCGACCAGTTCGTTGAACCCGGTGCAGACGGTGGGCCGGCAGATCGCCGAGATACTGAAGATCCACCGCCATGTGGCGCGTGGCGATGTGGCCGACCGGGTGGTCGAGCTGCTGGCGCGGGTGGGTTTGTCGCAACCGGCGCTGCGGGCCACGCAATACCCGCACGAGCTTTCCGGCGGCATGAAACAGCGGGTGCTGATCGCCATCGCCATCGCGCTGCAACCCGCGTTGATCATCGCGGACGAACCCACCAGCGCGCTCGACGTCACCGTGCAGCGGCGCATCCTCGACCTGATCGACGAACTGCGGCGAGAGTTCGGCACCGCCGTGCTGATGGTCACCCATGACCTGGGTGTGGCCGCCGACCGGGCCGACCGGCTGGTGGTGCTGCAGGGTGGGCGCATCCAGGAGCAGGGCCGCACGGCCGCCGTGCTGGCGGACCCGCAAAGCCGATACACCCGCCGGCTGCTGGCCGATGCGCCGTCGCTGGCGCTGAAAAACTTCCGCCCCGCGCCGGCTGCCGACCTGCCAGCGGACGACGCTATCGTCGTCACCGATCTGGTCCATGAATTCGCCTTGAGCGGCCGCCGCGACAGCTTCCGCGCGGTGGACGGCATCAGCTTCCGCGTGCGGCGCGGCAGCACTCACGCCATCGTCGGTGAATCGGGCTCGGGCAAGACCACCACGGTGCGCGACGTGGTGGGTTTCCAGAAGCCCACTTCGGGTCGCATCTCTATCGACGGCGTGGACGTGGCCGGCCTGCGCGGCGAGCCGCTGCGGCAGTTCCGTCGCAAGGTGCAGCTGGTGCACCAGAACCCGTTCACTTCGCTGGACCCGAGGCAGACGGTGTTTCGCATCATCGAGGAACCGCTGCTGAACTTCGAACCGGTGAAGGCCGAGGAACGCACGCGCCGGGTGAACGAGATCCTGCAGCACGTCGGGCTGCCGGCCAGCGTCCTGCAGCGCCGTGCACGCGCCCTTTCCGGCGGCCAGCGGCAGCGGGTGGCCATCGCCCGGGCACTGATCCTGCGGCCCCAGGTGCTGGTGCTGGACGAAGCCGTCTCGGCTCTGGATGTCACCGTGCAGGCGCAGATCCTGGCGCTGCTCGAAACCCTGCAGAAGACGCTGGGCCTGACCTATCTTTTCATCTCGCACGACCTGTCGGTGGTGCGGCAGATCGCCGACACGGTGTCGGTGCTGCAGGGCGGCCGGCAGGTCGACAGCGGGCGGGTGGAAGACGTTTTTTTGCGGCCCGGCAGCGACTACACCCGAGAACTCATCGCGGCCATTCCCGGCCAGGCAAACCATGACGACGAACTTGAACTCTTCCCCGAAACCGCCGCTTCGTATCGGCTTCTTCACGCGACTGCTTGACGCGGTTCCGGCCGCCGAGCGCTACCGGCTGGCCGCTGCCCAGGTGCGCCATGCCGAGGCCTGGGGTTTCGACTCCGCCTGGGTGGCGCAACACCACTTCAGGGCGGATGAAGGCGGGCTGCCCTCGCCCTTCGTTTTCCTGGCGCACCTGGCCGCCCAGACCCGGCGCATCCGCCTGGGCACCGGCATCGTCACCCTGCCGATGGAAAACCCGCTGCGGGTGGCCGAAGACGCCGCCGTGCTCGACCTGCTGTGCAACGGACGGCTGGAGCTCGGCGTGGGCAATGGCGGCACGCCGTCTTCCTTCACCGCGTTTTCGCTGCACCACGACGACCGCGCCACGTTGTTCGACCGGCACCTGGCGCTTGTGCGTGATGCCTGGGCCGGACAGCCGCTGACCGGCGGCGACCGGCTGTACCCGGCCGCGCCGCAACTGGCCGGCCGCATCTGGCAGGCGACGTTTTCCGCCGCCGGCAGCGCCAGGGCCGGCCGCGCGGGCGACGGGCTGATGCTGTCGCGCACCCAACCGCGACCGGCGGCCACGCCACACGCTTCCCTGGCCGACATCCAGTTGCCCGTGATCGACGCCTACCACCAGGCCCTGCCCGCCGGTGTCGCGCCTCGGGTGCTGGCATCGCGCAGCGTGTTCGTGGCGGACGACCGGCGCGAGGCGCGGCGGCTGGCCGAGCTGGGCCTGCGCCGCTCCGCGCTGCGGCTGTCGACCGCCGAACGCCCGCTGGCCGATGCGCCGCTGGACATCTTGCTGAGGGCCTTCGACGCCCATGTCGGCACAGCCGGGGAAGTGGTGGCATCGTTGCGCGCGGACCGTACGCTGGCGCAGGCGACCGAGCTGAGTTTCCAGGTGCACAGCATCGACCCGCCGCACGGCGATATCCTGCGGTCCATCGAACTCATCGCCACCCAGGTGGCACCGGCGCTGGGCTGGTCGCGGGCGGGCAATGCCGACCCATCCACCACCCGGGAACGTTTTTCACAGGAGTCCCTTTCCGCATGAGCCACCATCCAACGGATGTCATCGACCATCTGGTCGGCACCCAAACCGGCAGCCCGCTCGACCAGGTGCGCCAGCACCGTCAACAGGCGCGCATCAATGCCCAGCAAAGCTACCTCGCCCTGTTCGCACCGGCCACTCCAGGGCGTTTCTCGCTGGCCGACCGTTTTGCGCTGGCTGCCTTCGTCGCCGGCCTGCATCGCCAGCCGGCCATCGCCGATTTCTATGCCGCGGGCCTGGCCGGGCAGCAGCCGGCCACGGCAGTGGCGCCAGCCATCAGCCAGGCGGTGACGCAGGGCCTGACCGAAGGGCCGTACGGCGAATTCCCCGCCGGCCCGCTCAGCAGCGAAGACCAGGACGGCCTGGTCTACACCGTGGCCGACGAGCTGCGGACCACCCTGGGCAAACCGCTGGCCGCCGCCTTCGACCATGCACACATGCTGGTGTTCCACCCGCGTGATGCCCGACCGGCACACCTGCAGGCGCTGCTCGATGCCGGCTGGTCGACCACCGAAATCGTCACGCTGTCGCAGCTGGTGGCCTTCCTGGCCTTCCAGATCCGTGTGGTGGTCGGCCTGCGCGCCCTGGCCGCCAGCCCGGCACCCGCAAGCTCCAACACCACCGAGGCAAACGCATGAGCGACCAGATCGTCACCCACACAGATGTCGACGTGCCGGCCGTCTTCACCCAGGCGCAGCTGGAATGGCTGCCCTGGCTGGAGCCGCTGCCGGCCGCCGAACTGACCGAACGCCACTACGCCGGGCTGGTCGATCCGTCACGCGCCAAGTCGCCCTACTTCATGCTGCTGGCGCGCGATCCGGACATCCTGGGCGCCCGCACCCGCACCGACAAGGACATCTTCTACAACCCCGACGCCGGCCTGCCGCGCGCCGAGCGTGAACTGTCGGCTGCAGCCACCTCGCGCCTGAACGGCTGCATCTACTGCGCGTCGGTGCATTCGCGGTTCGCGTCGCACCATTCGCAACGCACAGAAGACGTGCAGCGGCTGCTGGACCAGGGCGTTTCGGTCGACATCGACCCGCGCTGGAATACCGTCATCGAGGCCTCGGTGGCGCTGACCGGGATACCGCTCGAATTCGACACCGGCCACATCGAGCGACTGCGCGCCCAGGGCCTGGACGACAACGCCATATCGGATGTGATCCATGGCGCCGCCTTCTTCAACTGGGCCAACCGGCTCATGCTGTCCCTGGGAGAGCCACAACAAAAAGCCGGCGCGTGACCCGTACCCGAAAACTCCACCTGGGCGCCTTCATGCGCCCGGTCAGCATCCATACCGGCGCCTGGCGTTATCCCGGCGCCTTCGCGGATGCCAACTTCAATTTCGCCCATCTGAAACGTTTTGCGCAGACGCTGGAGCGGGCGAAGTTCGACGCCTTCTTCATGGCCGACCACCTGGCCCTTCTCAACATGCCGATGGCCGCACTGCAACGCAGCCATACCGCCACGTCGTTCGAGCCGTTCACGCTGCTGTCGGCGCTGAGCCAGGCGACCGAACACATCGGCCTGGTGGCGACCGCTTCGACCACCTTCGACGCGCCGTTCCATATCGCCCGCCGCTTCGCGTCGCTGGACCACATCAGCGGAGGCCGCGCGGGCTGGAACATCGTCACCACATCCAACCCCGACGCAGCGCTGAACTTCGGCATGGACGACCACATGGAGCATGACGAACGTTATGCCCGCGCCCGCGAGTTCCACGCCGTGGTGACCGGCCTTTGGGACAGCTGGGCCGACGACGCCTTCGTGCGTGACGTCGAAAGCGGCATCTTCTTCGACCCCGCCAAACTGCACACGCTGGACCACCGGGGGCGCTACCTGTCGGTAAAGGGGCCGCTGCACATTGCCCGGCCGCCGCAGGGCTGGCCGGTGATCGTGCAGGCCGGAGCTTCGGACGCGGGCCGGCAGCTGGCCGCCGAGACGGCAGAAGTGATCTTCGCGGCGCACGGCAGCCTGGCCGAGGCGCAGGCTTTCTACGCCGACATGCAGAGCCGGCTGGCCGCCGCCGGCCGCGCAGGTGATTCGCTGAAGGTGCTGCCCGCCGCCTTCGTGGTGGTGGGCGACACGGTGGAAGAGGCCCGCGCCATCCGCGCCAGGCTTGACAGCCTGGTGCACTACGAAAGCGCCATCGCGTCGCTGTCGATCGCCCTCGGCCACGACGCCTCGAAGTTCGACCCCGATGGCCCGCTGCCCGAGGTTCCGCAGACCAATGCCAGCCGAAGCAGCCGCGAAAGAGCCATATCGCTGGCCCGACGCGAGGGCCTGACGGTCAGGCAACTCGCCCAGCGCCTGGGCGGTTACGGCGGCATGGCCTTCGTGGGCACGGCGCAGACCATCGCCGACGAAATGGAAACCTGGCTCGACACGCCCGCCTGCGACGGTTTCAACGTGATGTTCCCGTGGCTGCCGGGAGGGCTCGACGCCTTTGCGGACAAGGTGGTGCCGGAACTGCAACGTCGCGGCCTGTTCCGCACCGAATACGAGGGCCGCACCCTGCGCGAGAACCTGGGGCTGGCCCGGCCGCCCAACCGGAACTTTCCGCAGGGCAGCTGACAAGAGCAACAGCTGGCCCGCAGGCGGCAAAAACCCAGCGGCGCCAGGGGGCGGCTGGTGTAGACCCGCCCGCAGGTTGGTATCGTCCGCAGTCGCGCGCCGCCCACGAGGCCGCGCGCTCCTTCCCTTGAATCCAAGCCAGAAAGACTCCCCATGAACGCCCCATTCGTTCCCCCAGCCGTGCAGGCCGCCACCGCGCAAGACCTGGCCGCCCTGCCGCTGATCGAGAAATGGATCTCCTTCGCCTCGGTCTCGCGTGACAGCAACCTGCCGCTGATCGAATGGACGAAGGACTACCTCGCCGCGTACGGCATCGAAAGCCAGCTGACCTTCGACGACACCGGCCGCAAGGCCAACCTGTGGGCCACCCTGCCGGCCGAGAACGGCGAGACGAAGGTCGGCGGACTTGTCCTGTCGGGCCACACCGACGTGGTGCCGGTCGACGGCCAGCCCTGGGACACCGACCCGTTCACCGCCACCGTCATCGGCGACAGGATGTTCGGCCGCGGCGTGACCGACATGAAGGCCTACAGCGCAACCGTGCTGACGATGGTGCCCGAGCTGCTCAAGCGAAAACTCAAGCGGCCGGTGCACCTGGCCTTCAGCTACGACGAAGAGGTCGGCTGCATCGGCGTGCGCCGGCTCATCGCGCAGATGGTCGACCAGGGCTACCGGCCGGCCGGCTGCATCGTCGGTGAACCGACCGGCATGCAGGTGGTCATCGCCCACAAGGGCAAACATGCCTACAAGACCACGGTGCGCGGCCACGAGGCGCATTCGTCGCTGACGCCGCTGGGCGTGAACGCGGTCGAGATCGCCTGCGAATTCGTCGGCAAGCTCAAGGGCATGGCGCGTCGCCTGGCCACCGACGGACCGTTCGACCCGTACTTCGACGTGCCTTTCACCACGGTGCATACCGGCGTCATCGACGGCGGCACCGCGCTCAACATCATTCCGCGCCTGTGCGAGGTGACCTGGGAGATTCGCCACCACCACCTGGACTCGCCGGTACAGCTGTTCAACGAGGCCAAGGAATTCGCCGACAGCCTGGTGCCCGCCATGCAGGCCGTGGCGCCGGACACCGGCATCAGCCACAAGCTCAATTCGGTGCTGCCGGGTTTTGCCACCGGGGCCGACAGCGACATCGCGCAGATGTGTTTCCGTTGCGCCGAAGTCGACGGTGCCAGCGCCGCGGTGAAGGTGTCGTTTGGCACGGAAGCTGCGTTGTTCCACCAGGTGGGCGTGCCCACCATCGTCTGCGGCCCGGGCCACATCGCCCAGGCGCACCAGCCGAACGAATGGGTGACGCTGGAACAGCTGGCCTGGTGCGAACGTTTCATGCGCCGCCTGGCCGACGAGATCTGCGTCGCCTGAAGCCCGATCCTCTTTTTTTCTCAACCTGTTTTCTGGACTCATCCATGACCGTCGACCGCCGTAAATTCCTGGGCAACAGCATTGCGCTGGCTGCCGCCGCCACCGCCTCGGGCTCGGTGTTCGCACAGGCCAGCGCCAAGATCGAGCACATCGTGGTGCCCTTCGCGGCCGGTGGCGTGCAGGACATCCTGGCCCGCTCCTTTTCCACCGAACTGGGCCTGGCCCTGGGCGAGACCGTGCTGGTTGAAAACCGCGCCGGCGCAGGCGGCACCGTGGGCACCGGTTTCGTGGCCAAGTCGGCCCCCGGCGCGCAGTACATGGTGATGGCCGCGGCCAGCCACAACATCGCCGGCAGCCTGTACACCAAGCTGAACTACGACCCGCAGAAGGACTTCGCGCCCATCGCCCACATCGGCACCGCCGACTACGTGCTGATGATCCCGGCCGACGTGCCTGCCAAGAACGCCGCCGAATTCATCCGTTACGCCAAGGCCAACCCCGGCAAGATGAACTACGCCACCAGCGGCGTCGGCAGCGCCACCCACCTGGCGATGGCCTATTTCTGCGGCCTGGCCGGCATCGACGTGGTGCATATCCCGCTGAAGGCCACCGGCGAAGCCATCAACGAAGTGATCTCGGGGCGCGCGCAGGCCGTGATCGCCGCCAGCATCGGCGCACTGGCGTTCACCAACGACAGCCGCGTGCGGCTGATCGGCGTCACCTCGGTCAAGCGCTCCAAGTACCTGCCCAACGTGCCGACCATCGCCGAAAGCGGCCTGCCGGGTTACCAGTTCGATTCGTGGTTCGGCCTGCTGGGCCCTGCAGGCGTCGCGCCCGCCTACGTGGCCAAGGTCAATGCCGCCGTCAACGGGCTGCTCGAGAACCCGGTGATCCTGGAACGCCTCGACAAACAGGGCATCACGCCCAAGGCCATGAGCAGCGCCGACTTCGCCAGGCTTCTGGCGGTCGACTACAAACGCATGGCCGAAGTGGTGAAGGCTTCCGGCGCGACCATCGACTGAGTCCGACGACTCAGCGCCCGGGCGGGGCGTAGGCGGCCATGAACACCGCCAACGCCCGGTCCGCCGCCGCGCCGGTCACTTCGGCTGGCGGCAGGTCGATGGCGCCGAGCATGCGCTTGAGCATGTTCTCGGACTCCAGCAAGACCTGCAGATGCCGCGCCGCCACGGCCGCATCTGCCTGGCGCAAGGCGCCCTGCGCCATGCCCTGCCCCAGGAACGTGGCCAGCACCGTGGTGCCCAGCAGCGGGCCCGCCTCGTAGAAAACCCGCCCCACTCCAGAGCGCCCGCCTTCGTGCTGCGCCATCCGCAGGGTGGCGATGATCGGCTCGGCCAGGATGGCGCCGGCGTAGCTGCGGGCGAAGGTGGCCAGCACGGCGTGGAAGTCGCCGCCGGCCAGAAGTTCGCCGAAAACGTCCTGCAGGGTTTCGGCGGACTGGTGCATCACCGCGACGAACAACTCCTCTTTCGACGCAAAGTAGTTGTAGAGCGTGGCCTTGGAGCCGCCCACCCGCGCCGCGACCTCGCTCATCGAGCATTTTTCATAACCCAGTTCCTGGAACGCCTCGGAGGCGACTTGCAGGATGCGCTGGCGGCGTTCGTCGGTCTTGGTTCGCATGCGCGGATTGGACCATGGCGAAGGCACCCTCCGCGCCTTTACTGAACCGGTCCGTACGGTTTTGTTGACCTGATCCGGCATTGGACTTTAGAATTTACATACCGTACGGTTCAGTTATAAATCCATGGCCTCCACAGTTGTTCCAAGCGCGCCCGCGTCCGCACCGTCCCTGCAACCGCTCCAGGGCGGCATGCTGCTGGCCGCCGCCTTCGTGCTGGCCGGCGCCAACTTCCTGGCGGTGCTGGACACCACCATCGCCAACGTGTCGGTGCCCACCATCGCCGGCAACCTGGGCGCCACCAGCAGCCAGGCGACCTACGTCATCACCTCGTATTCGGTGGCCGAGGCCATCGTGGTGCCGCTGACCGGCTGGCTGGCTCAACGTTTCGGTTCGGTGCGGGTGTTTACCTTGTCGATGCTGCTGTTCGGCCTGTTCTCGGCCTTGTGCGGGCTGTCGCAGTCGCTGGGCATGCTGGTGTTCTTCAGGGTGCTGCAGGGGCTGGCCGGCGGGCCGCTGATCCCGCTGTCGCAGACCCTGCTGCTGCGGATCTTTCCAAAGGAAAAGGCAGCGGCGGCCATCGGCCTGTGGAGCATGACGACGCTGGTCGCGCCCATCCTCGGGCCGATCCTGGGCGGCACCATCTGCGACAACCTGCACTGGTCCTTCATCTTCTTCATCAACGTGCCGGTGGCCGCCGTCTGCGCCGTGCTGGCCTGGAAGATGCTGGCCCGCTACGAACTGGCCGGCATCCACGAACGCTTCGACACCATCGGCCTGGTGCTGCTGGTGGTGTGGGTCGGTTCGCTGCAGCTGATGCTGGACGAGGGCAAGGACCTGGACTGGTTCGCCAGCCCCGAGATCGTGGCGCTGGCGGTGATCGCCGCGGTGGGCTTCGCGGCCTTCCTGATCTGGGAACTGACCGAGCGCCAGCCCATCGTCAACCTGCGGGTGTTCCGGCACCGGGGCTATTCGGCCAGCGTGCTGACAATCTGCCTGGCCTTCGGAGCCTTCTTCGGCGCCACCGTGCTGACGCCTCTGTGGCTGCAGGGCCCGATGGGCTACACCGCCACCCAGGCCGGTTACCTGACGGCGCTGACCGGCGTGCTTGCGGTGGTGGCGGCGCCCTTCGCGGCCAAGCTGTCGACGAAGTTCGACGGCCGGCTGCTGGTGTTTGCCGGAGTGCTGTGGATGGGTGCCATCACCCTGTACCGCGGCTCGGTGGGCAACCTCGAGATGGACCGCTGGTCGATCGGCCTGCCACTGTTGCTGCTGGGCCCGGGCCTGCCCTTTTTCTTCGTGCCGCTGACCGGCCTGGCACTGTCGAGCGTGGACGAGAACGAAACCGCGTCCGCTGCCGGACTGATGAGTTTCTGCCGCACCGTGTCGGGCGCTTTCGCCACCTCGCTGGTCAACACCTCGTGGGAGAACCAGCAGCATGTGATGCGGGCCAACCTGGTCGACGTCATCAACTTCGACAACGCCATGGCCGCATTGCAGAAGCTGGGGTTCGGCAATGCCGAGGCGCTGGCGCGGCTGCAGCAGATGATCGTTTCGCAAAGCACCATGCTGGCGACCAACCGGCTGTTCCTGATGGCGGGCGCGGCCTTCGTGCTGGCGGCCACCGCCATCTGGCTGGCACCCCGGCCGCACCGCGTGGCCGATACAGCTGGAGCGCACTGACACGGCCCGCTGCGTTTAAGCTGCCGTGCATGACCCCAGGTGACGGCCCCAATCCTCCTCCGGCCGTGCCGGACTCCATCCGCTACGCGGTCAACATCCTGGCGGGTGCGGCCATCCTGGGGCTGCTGTACCTGGGGCGGGAAATACTGGTTCCGTTCACGCTGGCGGTCATCCTCAGCCTGCTGATCGCGCCGCTGGTGCGGGTCTTCAGGCATCGCCGGCTGGGCCAGGTGACATCGGTGCTGTCGGCGGTGGGCCTGGTGATGATGGTGCTTGCAGGCATCACCGTCGCGATCGTGATGCAGGTGGCCGCCATGAGCGAGAAGCTGCCCGAATACGAGCAGACGCTGCGCGCCAAGCTACAGGTGATGGAAACCGCCACCCTCGACCGCCTGCAGGCCATGGAGGGCGACGCCACCAACATCATCGGCCCGCCGCCTCCGCTGCGTCGCGGGCAGACCCGCACCGTGCCGGTCGAGATCCACGAGCCGCGGCCCAATGCGTTGTCGCTGGTATGGCGGCTGGTGTCGTCGGTGTGGACGCCGCTGGGCACCACCGCCATCGTGCTGGTCACGCTGGTCTTCGCGCTGATCGAACACGAGTCGCTGCGCGACCGCTTCATCAAGCTGGCCGGCGGCGACCTGCGTGCCACCACCCATGCACTGAACGACGCGGGCGACCGGCTTTCGCGTTATTTCGTGTCGCAGCTGGCGGTGAATGCCGGCGTCGGCACCTTCGTCGGCATCGGCCTGGCCCTGATCGGAGTGCCGCAGGCCCTGCTCTGGGGCACGCTGACCGCCTTGCTGCGTTTCGTGCCCTACGTCGGCATTTTCCTGGCGGCGGGCAGCGTGGCGCTGTTCACCGCCGCGGTCGATCCGGGCTGGACGCTGTGCGTGGCGGCGATGGCGCTTTTCGTCGCGGTGGAAGTGGTGGTTTCGCAGGCGGTCGAGCCGCTGCTGTACGGACACACCACCGGGCTGTCGCCGATTTCGGTGGTGGTCGCGGCCATCTTCTGGAGCTGGATCTGGGGCCCCATCGGCCTGCTGCTGTCGACGCCGCTCACGCTGTGCCTGGTGGTGGCGGGGCGCAACGTGAAAGGCCTGGCGTTTCTCGACATATTGTTCGGCGACACACCGGCGCTGACGCTGTCGCAGCGCTTCTACCAGCGCGCCCTGGCGGGCGATGCCCACGAACTGATGGCCGACGCCCGCAAGTACCTGGCGCGCAATCCGCTGGCGCGTTATTGCGACGAAGTGCTGGTGCCCGCCCTGCAACTGGCCAGCCTGGACTTCGCGTCCGGAAGCATCTCGCCGGTGCAGCAGCAGAACGTGCGCCAGGCAATGGCGTCGGTGCTGGGCCAACTGGGGCCCGACAACCACCGCAAGCAACGCCAGCGGGGTGCCAGGCCGGCTCGGGAAGACGACCACGGCCCGGGCCAGGACCTGCGGCGCCAGCGCGAGGCGGTGCTGGGCCGCTACCAGGGCTCGCTGGACGTGGCGCCGGGCTCTGTCGCGCTGTGCGTGGGACTGGGCTCCTACCGGGACGACCTCGGCACCGAGATCCTGGTGCGGGTACTGCGTGAAGCCAGGGTGGACGCCCGCCACGTTTCCATCGCCGATTTCGAGCAGCAGCCCGAGGAGGCGCGACCGGAAAGCCTGGGCATCGTGTTCATCGTCAGCATGGTCCCCGAACTGGAGTGGGAACGGGGCGACGCACTCGCCGCCACCCTGCGCCGCCGCCTGCCGGGCGTGCCGCTGGTGGCGGTGTTTCCGGGAACGCCGCCATCGGCAGCCCAGGGTGCCGAGCAGGAGCAGAGCCTGGACGGCGTGACGCGGTCCTTTGCCGGATCGCTGGAAGAAATGGTGCGGCGGTTTCCGCCGCAAACCGCCTGATCAACGGCGCAGGTACTGCTCGATCACGCTGCGGTAATCGGTGTCGGGCTGCAGGCCCAGCCGCCGCGCCCGCTGGCTGTCGATGCGCGAGGGCCAGGCGCCGACGATGCGTTCCACGGCCGGGTCGCGTTCGAAACGCACCCGCCGCGCCACCGCGTCGCCACCGACTTCGGCCAGTGCGGCGAGCATCTCGCGTACGGTTACCGTCAGGGCCGGCAGGTTGAGCGCGGTGCGTCCGCCGAACGCTTCGCGGCTGGCTTCGGCCACCGCGAGAATGCCGGCCACCGTGTTGTCGGGCGAAGCCAGGGCCACCGCGGTATCCGCAGCCACGGGGCACACGGCATCGACGTCGGCCAGCGGTTCGCGCACGATGCCCGACAGAAAGCTGGAAGCCGCGCCATTGGGTTTGCCGGGCCGTACCGACACCGTCATCAGCCTTGCGCAACGGCCGTCGACGAACCCCTTGCGGGTGTAGTCGGCCACCAGCTGTTCGCAGATGAACTTGTGGATGCCGTAGCTGGACTGGGGTGTGGGCAGGGTGCGGTCGTCCACCAGCGCGGGCAGCGGCAACGCGGGGTCGGAACCGAAAACCGCCACCGACGAGGAAAAGAAGAAAAGCGGCGCCGTGCCGGTGCGCTGCGACTGCGCGCGGCATGCGTCGAGCAGCGCGCGGGTGCTGTCGAGGTTGGAACGCAGGCCCAGGTCGAAATCGGCCTCGCATTCGCCCGAAACGGCCGACGCCAGATGAAAGACGGCGTCGTGCGGCCGGTCCATCAGTTGCGGAAGCTGGCTCAGCAGGTCGCCGGCATGGCAATGCACGCGGGGATCGGCGCGCAGGGTTTCGTCACGGCTCTCGAACAGGTCTGCCAGCAGCACCGTGTCGATGGGCCGGCCGCGAAGCGTGCCGCGTTGCAGCAGCGCGCGGGCGAGCAGCGAACCGAGAAAACCGGCGCCCCCTGTGATCAGTATCTTCATCTGCGGTGTCCCCTCCCATGTTGGAGGCGACACCTTAAACCGTGGTTGGCGGGGCGTGGCCTGCGGTTTCTTCTCTTGCCTGCCGGCGTTTTTCAGCGCGGCCCCTGGATGCCGACCTGCACCCCGAGCGACTTCATGTCGGACATCCAGGTCGAAAGATCGGTCACCAGTCGCTGGCGCACGCCGTCGACGTATTCGCCGGTCTTGCGGGTGCCGGGGTTGTCGAGGGCGAACTGCCCGGCCAGGGCCAGCCGCTTCTTCTGGCACAGGTCCAGTGCCGTTTCGGCTGCCAGCCGCGTGTTGCCGACATTGGCGAAGTTGTCCGGCAGCGAGAGCGTTGCGCAGGTGCGGTAGGTTTCGCTGGCCGCACGCAGGTCTGCTGAATCGGCTGCCGCAGCGGTGCTGGAGCTGCCGACCGTACCGATCAGGCCGAGGCAAATGATGATGGCTTTCATGGGGCGGGCAGAACACGTGTTCATCCAGTTTAAGACGAGGGTCGGCATCAGCCACCCATTTCTCCCTGGGCCCGTGCGGGCCTGGCGATCCAAAGGGTTTCCAGGTCGGTGACCTGTCGGCTGTTTGCTACATTCGCGGCCATGTTCAAACGTCTGGCCGTCATCCTCATGCTGGTGCTGCTGCACCTGCAGTGGGGCCTCGCCCAGGCGCACGATTCGGCCGAGGAGATCCAGGACATGGTGGTGACGGCGGCTTCCGTCGAAGCTACCGCCGCCGTCGGAGCCGAAAGCCGGGCCCATTCGCAGGAACCGGGCGGCGTCTGCCAGTTCCACGACCTGGCGCACAGCCCGGCGCTGGCCGCCCTCGGCGACGGCTGGGATGCCGCGCGCCGCCTGGCCACGCATTCGCGGCGGAGCCATCCCGACAGCCCGCTTGCTTCGGGTGTTCCGTCGCTTATCGACCGGCCCCGCTGGCCGCACCACGCAACCGCCGTGGTGGCCCTCTGACCGCGTTCGTTACCTGATTTCCGCCTGGCAGCCATGGGCTGCGGGACGCAAATAACGGCGCGCCGGTCCACCGAAGTCATGTCGACACTTCGGAGTCTCCCTTGTCCATTTTTCGTTTCCCGGGGGCGGGCCGCGTCCTGCTGCCCCTCTGGCTGGGTTGCGCCGGCACTGCCGCGCTGGCCCAGTCGTCCGCCCCTGCCCCCCTTACCCTGGATGCCGCCATTGCGCAGGCGTTGTTGCGCAACCCGGAAATCGCCGCCGCCGGCCGTGAACGGCAGGCTACCGAGGGTGCGCTGCTGCAGGCCGGCCTGCGCCCCAACCCCGAACTGTCGGCGCTGGAGGAAGACATGCGCCGTGGCCGCCGCACCACCACGCTGCAACTCACCCAGCCCATCGAGCTGGGTGGCAAACGCGAGGCGCGCACCAACGCGGCGGCGCTGCGACGCGACCAGGCGGGGCTGGCGCTGCAGCAGTCGCGGGCCGATATCCGGGCGGCCACCGTCGGACTGTTCGTGGACGTGCTGGCCGCCCAGCAGCGCAGGCAACTGGCCGCCGATTCCATCGCCCTGGCCGAAAACGCCAGCCGCGCCGCGCAGCAGCGGGTGCTGGCCGGCAAGGTATCGCCGGTCGAGGAAACGAGGGCCCGCGTGGCCGAAGCCGCGGTGCGGGTCGAAGCCCTGCAGGCCGACGGCGCCTTGCGTTCGGCCCGCCAAAGGCTGGCCGCCCTGTGGGGCGAACGACCGGCCGCCGGCGCCGAAGGCGTGGCCGTGGCGGGCCAGCTGGGCCTGCCCCCCGCCGACATGGCCGAAGCTCCGCGCGACGGGCTGTTCGCGAACGCGCCGGTGCTGGCGCAGGCACGCATCGAACTGGACCGGCGCCAGGCGCTGGTACGGGTCGAGACCGCCGCCACCGTGCCCAACGTCTCGGTGACGCTGGGGGCCAAACGCGCCCAGGAATCAGGCGTGACCCAGGCCGTCGTCGGTTTTTCGGTTCCGCTTCCGGTGTTCGACCGCAACCAGGGCAACCTGGCGGAAGCCCTGCGCCGCGAGGACAAGGCGCGCGACGAACTCGCCGCCACCGAGCTGCGCCTGGGCAGCGAACTGGCGCAGGCTCAGGAACGTCTGCGCTCGACGCGGGCCGAAGCCCTGACGCTGCAACGCGACGCACTGCCGGGCGCACGCGAGGCCTTCGACGCCGCATCACGCGGCTTCGCCCTGGGGAAGTTCAGCTTTCTGGAAGCCCTCGACGCGCAACGCACCTGGTTCCAGGTGCAGGTGCAGGCGCAACGCGCACTGGCCGACAGCCTGCGCGCCGCCGCCGAGATCGAACGGCTGCTGGGCGTCGCCGACGACAGCTCCCGCCTCACCCCTTTCCTGATGCCCTGAGCGGCGCACGAGTCCAACGAGTCCAACATGACCCAATTCCTGAAGACACCGAACGCCCGCCGCCAGGCGCTGGCCATCGCCGTGATCGTGATCGTTTCCGCGCTGGCGGGTGCCTGGATCCTGCGCGGCACCGGTACTGCCGAAACCGCGTCGGCCGAGAAACACGAAGAGCACGAAGAACACGACGAACCCGCCGGCCATGTCGACCTGCCCGACAGCCAGCTGGCCGCAGCCGGCATCACCCTCGAAACCGCCGTGCCCGGGCGCATCGCCACCAGCCTGCAACTGCCGGGCGAGATCCGTTTCGACGAGGACCGTACCGCCCACGTGGTGCCACGCGTGGCCGGGGTGGTGGACGCGGTGATGGTGCAGCTGGGCCAGCAGGTCAGGCGTGGCGACGTGCTGGCGGTACTGTCCAGCACCACCCTGTCCGAGTTGCGCAGCGAATCGCTTTCGGCTCAGAAACGTGCCGAACTGGCACGCACCACGGCCGAGCGTGAAGAGCGTCTGTGGCGCGACCGCATCTCCGCCGAACAGGACTATCTGCTGGCGCGCCAGGCCAGGCAGGAAGCCGACATTGCAGCCGCCAACGCCAGCCAGAAACTGCGCGCCCTGGGCGCCAGCGCCGCCGGCAGCGCCGCGGGCCTGGCCCGCTACGAACTGCGCGCGCCGTTCGACGCCATGGTGGTCGAGAAACACCTTGCGCTGGGCGAGTCGGTAAAGGAGGACGCCAACGTCTTCACCCTTTCCGACCTGTCCCACGTATGGGCGGAGATCGCCGTGCCGGCCAGCCAGCTGACCGCCGTGCGGGTGGGCGAACAGGTCACCGTGCGCTCGACCTCGTTCGACCAGAGCGCTCGCGGCAAGGTGGCCTATGTCGGCTCCCTGCTGGGCGAACAGACCCGCAGCGCCACGGCGCGCGTCACGCTGCCCAACCCGCAACTGGCCTGGCGGCCGGGGCTGTTCGTCACGGTATCGCTGGAGCAGGCGGCGGCCGACGTGGCTGTCAGCGTGCCTTCCGAGGCATTGCAGACGGTCGACGGCAATACCGTGGTTTTCGAAAAGGTGGAAGGCGGCTTCGTGCCGCGTACGGTGACCGTGGGACGTTCCGCCGACGGACGCACGGAGATCGTCGCCGGCCTCGCCGCCGGCACCCGGCTGGCCGCCAGCGGCAGTTTCGTGGTGAAGGCGCAGCAGGGCAAGGGCTCGGCGTCGCACGGCCACTGAGGACCACGCCATGTTCGAAAAACTGATCCGATTCGCCATCCACCAGCGTTGGCTGGTGATGCTTGCCGTGCTGGCCATGGCCGGCCTGGGCGTGTACAGCTATCAGCGCCTGCCCATCGACGCGGTGCCCGACATCACCAACGTGCAGGTCCAGATCAACACCGCCGCAGCGGGTTATTCGCCGCTGGAGGCCGAGCAGCGGGTCACCTATCCGGTGGAAACCGCGCTGGCCGGCCTGCCTGGATTGCAGCAGACGAGGTCCATATCGCGCTACGGGCTTTCGCAGGTGACCGCCATCTTCGAGGACGGCACCGACGTCTTCTTCGCCCGGCAGCTGGTGGGGGAACGCATCCAGTCGGTGCGCGACCAGCTGCCTGCCGGCACCAGCCCGGCCATCGGGCCGGTGTCGACCGGCCTGGGCGAGATCTACCACTGGACGGTGGAGGCCGACGAAGGCGCCCGCCGGCCCGACGGCAAGCCCTACACAGCCACCGACCTGCGGGAAATCCAGGACTGGGTGATCCGGCCGCAGATGCGCAACGTGAAGGGCGTGACCGAGGTCAACACCATCGGCGGGTTCGCCAAGGAATACCAGGTCGCCCCCGACCCCGGGAAGCTGGCCGCATACGGACTGGGCCTGGACACGCTGGTCAACGCGCTGGAGCGCAACAACGGCAACGTCGGTGCCGGCTACATCGAACGACGCGGCGAGCAATACCTGGTGCGGGCGCCGGGGCAGCTGAAATCGCTCGATGACATCGGCGAAGTCATCCTGCGCAGCGTGGACGGCGTGCCGGTGAGAGTGCGCGACGTGGCCACGGTGGGCATGGGCCGCGAACTGCGCACCGGCGCGGCCACCGACAACGGGCGCGAGGTGGTGCTGGGCACCGTCTTCATGCTGATCGGGGAGAACAGCCGCACCGTGTCGCGGGCGGTCGACGCACGGCTGCAGCAGATCAACCGGCAACTGCCGCAGGGGGTGAAGGCGGTGACCGTCTATGACCGCACGGTGCTGGTCGACAAGGCCATCGCCACGGTGCGTACCAACCTGCTGGAAGGCGCGGTGCTGGTGGTCGTGGTGCTGTTCCTTTTCCTGGGCAACATGCGGGCCGCCCTGATCGCGGCGGCAGTGATCCCCCTGGCCATGCTGTTCACCTTCACCGGCATGGCCAGCCAGAAGATCAGCGCCAACCTGATGAGCCTGGGCGCGCTCGACTTCGGCATCGTCATCGACGGCGCGGTAGTGATCGTGGAGAACTGCCTGCGCCGGCTGGCCCATGCCCGGGCGGCAGCCGGCCGGCCGCTGCGGCAGGACGAACGGTTCGCGGAAGTGTTCGCGGCGGCGCGCGAGGCACGCCGGCCGCTGCTGTTCGGCCAGGCCATCATCGTGGCGGTCTACCTGCCCATATTCGCGCTGGGCGGTGTCGAGGCCAAGCTGTTTCATCCGATGGCGCTGACCGTGGTCATCGCGCTGGTGGGCGCCATGTTGCTGTCGATCAGCTTCGTGCCGGCGGCGATCGCGATCTTCATCCGCGACGGCGGGGTCGAGAAGGAAAACCGCCTGATGGCCTGGAGCCGCCGTGTATACGAACCGCTGCTCGACTGGGCATTGCGAACCCAGGCCGTGGTGCTGGCGCTGGCGGTGGCGGCGGTGCTGCTCGCCGGGCTGCTTTCGACCCGCCTCGGAACCGAGTTCGCCCCCAGCCTGGGCGAAGGCGACTTCGCCTTGCAGGCGCTGCGGGTGCCGGGCACCAGCCTCACCCAGTCGGTGGCCATGCAGCAGCAGATCGAACGCACGCTAAAGGCAAAGTTTCCCGAGATAGAACGGGTGTTCGCCCGCACCGGCACGGCCGAGATCGCGGCCGACCCCATGCCGCCGAACATCTCCGACGGCTACATCATGCTGAAGCCCGAAAAGGACTGGCCGGCACCACGCCGCAGCCGCGAAGAACTGCGTCTGGCCATCGAGGAAGTGGTGGAACGGATACCGGGCAACGCCTACGAGTTCTCGCAGCCGATCCAGCTGCGTTTCAACGAACTCATCTCGGGCGTGCGCAGCGACGTGGCGGTCAAGGTGTTCGGCGACGACATGGCCGCGCTGGACGCCACCGCGGCCAAGGTCGCCACGGTGCTTTCCGGCCTGGACGGCGCGTCGGAAGTGAAGGTGGAACAGACCACCGGACTGCCCATGCTGACGGTGGATATCGACCGCGCCCGCACTGCCCGCTACGGGCTGAACGTCGGCGACGTCCAGGACGCAGTGGCGACCGCCATCGGCGGCCGGCCCGCCGGCACGGTGTTCGAAGGCGACCGCCGTTTCCCGGTCACCGTGCGCTGGCCCGACGCTTTGCGCAGCGACATGGACGCGATCCGTCGACTGCCGATCGCCCTGCCTGCCACCGCGGCCACCGAAGGTCGGCCCAGGTTCATCCCGCTGGGTGACATCGCCACCCTGAAGATCGCCTCGGCTCCCAACCAGGTCAGCCGCGAGGACGGCAAACGCCGGGTCGTCGTCAGCGCCAATGTGCGCGGGCGCGACCTCGGCTCGTTCGTGGCGGACGCCCGCCAGGCGGTCGATCAGGTGCCGCTGCCGCCAGGCGTGTGGATCGGGTGGGGCGGCCAGTTCGAGAACCTGCAGTCGGCCAGCCAGCGCCTGCAACTGGTGGTGCCGCTGGCGCTGGGCGTGGTGCTGGTGTTGCTGTTCGCCATGTTCGGCAGCCTGAAGGACGGGCTGCTGGTGTTCACCGGCATTCCCTTCGCCCTGACCGGCGGCGTGCTGGCGCTGTGGTTGCGCGGCATTCCGCTGTCCATCTCGGCGGCGGTGGGTTTCATCGCCCTGTGCGGCGTGGCGGTCTTGAACGGACTGGTGATGCTGGCCTTCATCCGGCAACTGCGCGAGGAAGGCCGATCGCTGGACGAGTCCATCCGCGAAGGCGCGCTCACCCGGCTGCGGCCGGTGCTGATGACCGCACTGGTGGCTTCGCTGGGTTTCGTGCCGATGGCGCTGGCTACCGGAACCGGGGCGGAGGTTCAACGTCCGCTGGCTACGGCCGTCATAGGCGGGATTTTGTCGTCCACCCTGCTGACACTGCTGGTGCTGCCGCTGCTGTATCGGCTTGCACATCGGCATGACGGTGCCATCACCAAAACGCGACCTAGGGAAGGTACTAACGGTTATTTTTGAAAGTTTCGGTGTGTCGGCCGGAAAAACGTCAAATCACGATGATAATGACGTCACGTTTGTGCAGTCTCACTGTGCAAGCGTGTTAGGTGATTGGTTAGTTTCGCGCCACAGCGCTATTTTGAATGTTGTGATTTGGGACTCCATCGCTTTTTTCGGTTCAATTTGGAGTCCCTATGGGCAAAAAACTTTACGTAGGCAATCTGTCCTACAGCATTCGTGACAACGACCTCCAACAAGCTTTCGGCGAATACGGTGTTGTCACCTCCGCCAAAGTCATGATGGAACGTGAAACCGGCCGTTCGAAGGGCTTCGGCTTTGTCGAAATGGGCACCGACGCTGAAGCGCTGGCTGCCATCGAAGGCATGAACGGCCAACAACTCGACGGTCGCGCACTGACTGTCAACGAAGCTCGCCCGATGGAACCCCGTCCGGCCGGCGGCGGCTACGGCGGCGGCGGCGGTGGCCGTTCGGGTGGCGGCGGCGGCGGCTACGGTGGTGGCGGCGGCGGCGGTGGTTACGGCGGTGGCGGCGGTGGCCGTTCCGGTGGCGGCGGCGGCTACGGTGGTGGCGGCGGCGGCCGCGGTGGCTACTAAGCCCTGCGCTCCCCTCTCACGCAAGTGATAAAAAGGCTCTTCGGAGCCTTTTTTCGTTTCTGGCTGCATTTCTGTTACACCGATTCAATTGCTCGGAATTCCGTGATGAACCCCAGTCGGATTTTGCGAACGTGGCCGCTGGCCTTGTGTTCGCTTTTTCATGTCACCGTTTTTGCTGCCGACGGCGCGGCCTTGCCGCCGACCACTGCAGAGGTGCAGAAACTGGTGGACCAGTACGGCTGCATGTCTTGCCATGGACTGGTGCACAAACAGGTCGGCCCCGGTTTTGCGCAGGTCGCCGAGCGTTATCACGGTGATCCGGCGGCCGCGGCGACGCTTGCCACCCGTCTGCGCACCGGCACGGTCGGCCGCTGGGGCAGGCTGGTCATGCCTCGGCAGGCACGCATGACCGAGGCCGAATCGCTGGTGCTGTCTCGCTGGGTGCTGGCTCGCCCATGACCAGGGCCCTACCCTGGCTCGAAGCCGATGAAGGTTTCCCGGACCCCTCCCTTGCCTGGGGCCCGAACGACCCCGCGCCCGGACTGCTGGCGGCTGGCGGCGCGCTAGATGTCGAAAACCTGCTGCGCGCCTATCGTGCCGGCATCTTTCCGTGGTTCAGCGAAGGCCAGCCCATCCTCTGGTGGAGCCCTGACCCGCGCATGGTGCTTCGCACCGAAAATTTTCGCCTGCACCGATCACTGCGCAAGACCCTGCAGAATTTTGTCAGCACACCTGGCGCAGAAATTCGTTTCGACCACGACTTCCGTGCCGTGATATCGGCCTGCTCAGGTGCGGCACGGCCCGGCCAGGACGGCACCTGGATCCTCCCACCGATGGTAGATGCCTACAGCCGGCTGCACGCCGCCGGCCATGCCCATAGCGTAGAGACCTGGATCGACGGCAAACTGGTCGGCGGGCTGTATTGCGTGAACGTCGGCGGCGCGGTGTTCGGTGAATCCATGTTCGCCCGCAGTACCGACGCCTCCAAGATCGCGCTGGCGGCCCTGGTGGCTTTTTGCAGGCACCACGACATCGCCACCATCGATTGCCAGCAGAACACCCGTCACCTCGCATCGATGGGCGCGGCCGAAATGGCGCGAGCCGATTTCGTGCTCGAGTTGCATCGGGCGATAAAAACGCCGTCTCCCCACTGGAAATACCTCCCCGTATACTGGGAGACACTCCTTTCCCGCCCGCCATCCGCGTGACGCAACTCAAGGAACTTCCGCTCCACGCCTTGCAGTTCTATGCAACGGCGCCGTATCCCTGCAGCTACCTGCCCGACCGGCAGGCACGCTCGCAGGTGGCTACGCCCGGCCACCTGATCCACAACGACGTCTACAGCGACCTGATAGCCAAGGGTTTCCGGCGTAGCGGCATGTTCACCTATCGCCCTTATTGCGATGGCTGCCAGGCCTGCCAGCCACTGCGGGTGCGCGTGGCCGACTTCAAGCCCGATCGCAGCCAGCGCCGCGCCCTGAACCAGCATGCGGGCCTGCAGGAAAGGGTCATCAAGCTGTGTTTCGTTCCCGAGCACTATCAGCTCTACCTGCGCTACCAGAACGGGCGCCACGCGGGTGGCGGCATGGACCACGACAGCATCGACCAGTACACCCAGTTCCTGCTGCAGAGCCGGGTCAATTCACGGCTGGTCGAATTCCGTGATCCCCCGGTGGGCGACACGCCCGGCGTGTTGCGCATGGTGTCCATCGTCGATGTGGTGGACGACGGCATTTCGGCCGTCTATACCTTCTACGACCCGGACCCGGTCGCCAGCTACGGCACCTACGGCGTGCTGTGGCAGATCGACCAGGCACGCAGCCTGCAACTGCCATTCGTGTACCTCGGCTACTGGATCGAACAGAGCGACAAGATGCGCTACAAGACCCGCTTCCGTCCTTACGAATTGCTGGTCGACGGTGACTGGCGTGACGCCCCTGCATCCAGCCGCTGATTTCACCTTATAAAATGAGGTCAACCCAGCTCCGGCGGTTTGCCTCCATGAAAAAAACAGACAACAACAGCACTCCGGCAACTCCCAACGTCCAGGTGATCGAACGCATGTTCGCGCTGATCGACGTACTCGCCTCGCGGGAAGAGGCGATTTCGTTGAAGGAGATCAGCGAACGCACCGGACTGCATCCGTCCACCACCCACCGCATCCTGAACGACCTGGCCACCGGCCGTTTCGTCGATCGACCCGAAGCGGGGAGCTACCGGCTGGGCATGCGCCTGCTGGAACTGGGCAACCTGGTCAAGGCTCGACTGTCGGTGCGCGATGCGGCATTGGCACCGATGCGCGAGCTCCATCGCCTGATCCAGCAACCCGTCAATCTGAGCGTCCGGCAGGGCGACGAGATCGTCTACATCGAACGCTCGTACAGCGAACGTTCCGGAATGCAGGTGGTACGTGCCATCGGCGGACGGGCACCGTTGCACCTCACATCGGTCGGCAAGCTGTTCCTGGCGGCGGACGACACCCAGCGGGTGCGCGCCTACGCCACCCGGACCGGCCTTGCGGGCCACACCCGCAACAGCATCACCGACCTGCCGGTACTTGAACGCGAGCTTTCACGCGTGCGCCAGTACAGCACCGCACGCGACAACGAAGAGCTGGAACTCGGTGTGCGCTGCATGGCCGCGGGCATCTACGACGATCAGGACAAGCTGGTGGCCGGCCTGTCGATCTCGTCGCCGGCCGACCGGCTGGACGAAAGCTGGCTGGCCAAGCTGGAATCGACTGCGGGAGAAATCTCGACTTCGCTCGGTCACCGGCCCCCGAAGCCACGCTGATGACCGGCGGCCGGCGGCGACCACGCCGGTTACAAGTCCTCGCGCCGACAGGGTCCGGCGCTCCTAGCATGGCTCGATGCTGAAAATTCACGCCCGACTACGCCCTTTCGCCCTGGCCTTCATGGCTGCCTTGATGGCAGCAGGCGCCGCCCAGGCGCAGACAGCCACGGCCACCGCCGAGACCCTGCGGCAGCGCTACGACAGCCTGGGCAATGCGTTGCAGAACAATGCCTTCGGCCGGCCGCTGGTGCTGGAGTCATCGGAGAACAAGGACCAGCTGGCCGGCAACATCTACGCCGTGGTCGACCGTCCGTTCGCGACCGTGTCCACCTCGCTGCAAAGCCCGGGCAACTGGTGCGAGGTGCTGATGCTGCACCTCAACACCAAATACTGCGCGCCGCAGCAGTCGGCGGCAGGAACCTCGCTGGCGGTCAGCGCCGGCCGCAAGTTCGACCAGCCGCTGGAGCAGGCGCAGAAACTCGCCTTCAACTACACCGTTGCCGCAGCGAACGACCGTTGGCTCGACGTCCGCCTGTCGGCCAAGGAAGGCCCGCTTTCCACCCGCGACTACCGCATCGCACTCGAAGCCACGCCGCTGCCGGGCAACAAGACCTTCATCCACCTGGGTTACTCCTACGCCTACGGCACCGCCGCGAGGCTGGCCATGCAGGCCTACCTTTCGACGCTGGGCCGCGACAAGGCGGGCTTTACCAGCGGCGGCATTCGCGGTGTGGTCGAGCGCAACACCATGCGGTATTACCTGGCCATCGACAGCTTCCTGGCGGCGCCCGCGGTCGCCCAGCGCGAGGCCCGGGCAGCCGCCTGGTTCGATGCCACCGAGCAGTACGCGGCGCAATTGCATGAAGTAGATCGCGACGATTACCTGGCCATGAAACGCAACGAGTTCAAGCGCCTGCAGCAGACGCCGCCCTGAGCCATCCCGAATTGCCTGGAACCCGTTTCACCCGAGGGTAAGCCCGTATCCAGTCGGCCCGCCTTGGAGCCGAAAGCCCTTGGGTTGACCGCTATATTTGTTAGTCGCTGTAACTGCGGCGAAAAGCGGCAATAGCGGCAATAGCGGCACCAAACCTAACGGCTTCCAAGGAAACAAAAGCGTGTTCGACAACATGAAGATCGGGTCGCGTCTGGCCCTGGGATTCGGCATTCTTCTGGTGCTGATGGCGGCGCTTATCGCCATCGCCCTGTACCACGTAGAGGTGCTGGGCTCCTCGGCCCAGACGCTTTCGGCCGCACGCGCCGCATCGGAAGTCAGCGCGGCACGTTACCAACTGATCGGCGTCGGTGTGCTGGGCCTGCTGATCGCCCTGGCTTTTGCCGTTTCCCTGACCCGCAGCATCACGACGCCGCTGAACGAGGCGATCTACATCGCCGAGACCGTGGCTGCCGGCGACCTGAGCCAGGAATTCGCCACCGAACGCGGCGGCGATTTCGGCCGCCTGCTCGGCGCGCTGGGCACCATGGAAGACACCCTTACCGACCTGGTCGGCCGCATTTCGCAGTCGACCAACGCCATCGCCCTGGCATCCGGTGAAATCGACAGCGGCAACCAGCATCTTTCCGAACGCACCGAACAGCAGGCGTCTTCGCTGGAACAGACCGCTTCGAGCATGGAAGAGCTCACCGCCACCGTGCGGCAGAACGCGGACCGCGCCCAATCGGCCAGCGGCCTGGCGGTCACCGCGTCGGGCATCGCCGAACGCGGCGGGGTGGTGGTCGGCCAGGTGGTGCAGACCATGAACGCCATCAGCGGCAGCTCGCGCAAGATCGTGGACATCATCCAGGTCATCGAAGGCATCGCATTCCAGACCAACATCCTGGCGCTGAACGCAGCAGTCGAAGCGGCGCGGGCCGGCGAACAGGGCCGCGGTTTCGCGGTGGTCGCCGCCGAGGTGCGCAACCTCGCGCAGCGCAGCGCCGTGGCTGCGCGCGAGATCAAGGAACTCATCGCCAATTCGGTGGCGCATGTGCAAAGCGGCTCGCAACTGGTCGACCAGGCCGGCAGCACCATGCACGAAATCGTGACTGCGGTGCAGGGCGTGAGCTCCATCCTGGGTGAAATTTCCGGCGCCCTGAGCGAGCAGAGCGCCGGCATCGCGCAGGTCAACCAGGCAGTTTCCAACATGGACGGCGTGACCCAGCAGAACGCCGCGCTGGTAGAGCAGGCCGCCGCTGCTGCTTCCGCGCTGTCCGACCAGGCCCGGGCGCTCAAGACAGCCGTCGGCGAATTCAAGCTCGACGACGAACCGCCTCCGGCCGCGAACAGTGGCCACATGCGAGCGCTCGCAGCCTGAGCCAACCTGGTCTGGCACCGAATTTGCGACAGTCGATTCGATGCACCTTTTTCGGGTTCAATCCATTTGATGGGTACCTGCCCTCGCAGGCCCCTCGCCGACCGCACCGTCATTCAGGAGCTTTGAAGTGAATCGCCATTCCGTCCGCAGCATTGCGCTGGCCGCCACCCTGGCGCTGGCTTCCGTCGCCGCTTTCGCACAGGCCCGCTGGGACCTGCCGACCGCCTACCCGGCGTCCAACTACCACACCGAAAACATCGTCCAGTTCGCCAAGGATGTCGACGCCGCCACCGGCGGCAAGCTGAAGATCACGGTGCATGCCAACGCATCGCTGTTCAAGGCGCCCGAAATAAAGCGCGCGGTGCAGAGCGGCCAGGCGCAGGCCGGCGAGATTCTGCTGGCCAACTTTGCCAACGAAAACCCCATCTACGCACTGGACGGCGTGCCCTTCCTGGCAACCACCTACGCCGAATCGCGCCGCCTCTACGAAGTCTCCAAGCCGGCCACCGAAAAACTGCTGGCGGCGCAGGGCATGAAGGTGCTGTTCTCGGTGCCGTGGGCACCGCAGGGCATCTACAGCAAACGTGAAGTGGCCTCGGTAGCCGACCTGCGCGGCATCAAGTGGCGTGCATACAGCCCGGCCACCGCCAAGATCGCCGAACTCATCGGCGCGCAACCGGTGCAGATCCAGCAGGCCGAACTCAGCGCGGCCATGGCCACCGGTGTCATCGAAGCGTTCATGACTTCGGGTTCCACCGGCTACGACACCAAGACCTACGAATACATCAAGAACTTCTACGACACGCAGGCGTGGATCCCGAAGAACATGGTGCTGGTCAATGCCAAGGCCTTCGCCGCGCTGGACCCGGCGACCCAGGCCGCGGTCACCAAGGTTTCGGCAGATGCCGAACTGCGCGGCTGGAAGATCGCCGAAGAAAAGAACGCCGAATACAAACGCCTGCTGGCAGAGCGCGGCATGAAGATCCTCAAGCCGTCGCCAAAGCTCGACACCGACATGCGGCAGGTCGGCGGCATCATGCAGGCCGACTGGCTGAAGGCCGCCGGCGCTGATGGCGCCGCCATCATCGACAGCTACCGCGCCGCCAAGAAGTAAGCCGTGAGTACGTTTCGACGGGGCCTCGGCCGTGTCATCGACGCGGCGGGTGCCCTGGGTGCCGGCTGCGTGGTGGCGATCTTCGTGTTGATGATCGTGGCCGGCGTGGGCCGGCAGTTCAACTGGCATGTCAGCGGCATCAATGACGTTGTCGCCTGGCTTTGCGCAGCCGCGGCGTTCCTGGCGATGGCCCATGCGTTTCGGCATGGCGACTTCGTGCGGGTCACGCTGCTACTCGAAAAACTGCCGGCCGGCCTGCGCAGGGCGTTCGAGATCGCCTGCCTGGCCATCGCCACGGTATCGGTGGCCTACCTGGCGTGGTCCGCGACTTCCTTCACCTGGGAAAGCTACGAATACGCCGAGATGGCGACCGGCCTGGTGGTGATCCCCATCTGGATTCCACAGGCCACCTTCGTCGTCGGCTCCTGGCTGTTGCTGGCCGCGGTGGTCGACGAGCTGGTCACCGTGCTGCAGGGCGGCGTGCCCAGCTACCAAAAAGCAATCGAAGAACGCCATGCCGCCGGCGACTTCTCTTCAGACGTTTAACCGGCCTTCCCATGCTTGAAACCTTGTTGATAGGCGCCCTGCTGCTGGGCGTCATGCTGCTGCTATTGGCAGGCGGCGTCTGGATCGCGATGACTCTCGCGATCGTCGGTTGGGTCGGCCAGGCCTTCTTCACCCACACGCTGCCGGGCAAGAACCTGTTTTCGGCCTTCTGGGAGTCGAACGCCTCGTGGGAACTGGCCGCCCTGCCCCTGTTCATCTGGATGGGCGAGATATTGTTTCGGACCAAGCTCAGCGAGGAGATGTTCGAAGGCCTGCGGCCCTGGCTCAACCGGGTGCCCGGCCGGCTGATGCACACCACCATCCTCGGATGCGGCGTGTTCGGTTCGGTGTCCGGCTCATCGGCGGCCACCTGCGCCACCATCGCCAAGGTCGCCCTGCCCGAGCTCAAGAAACGCGGCTACGACGAAAACCTGGCCATCGGCTCGCTGGCCACCGCCGGCACGCTCGGCATCCTCATCCCGCCGTCCATCACCATGGTGGTGTACGCGGTGGCTGCCGACGCTTCGATCATCCGCATCTTCCTGGCCGGTTTCCTGCCCGGCCTGCTGCTGATGGTGCTGTTTTCGGGCTACATCGGCTGGTGGAGCCTGCGCAACCCCGACAAGGTGCCACCTGCCGACCCGCCCACCACCTTCATGCAGAAGATCAAGGCATCGGGCAACCTCATTCCCTGCGCGTTGCTGATCGTCTTCATCGTATGGGTGCTGGTTGCCGGCTGGGCCACCGCCACCGAATGCGCGGCCTTCGGCGTGCTGGGCTCGCTGGCAATTGCCGCATGGGGTCGCAGCCTCACCTGGGAAAACTTCAAGGCCGGCGTGATGGGCGCAACCCGCACCAGCTGCATGATCATGTTCATCCTGGCCGGTGCGGCTTTCCTGACCAAGACCATGGCCTTCACCGGCATTCCGCGCGAGCTGGCCGAATGGGTCGACGGCATGCACCTGTCGCCCTACGCGCTCATATCCGCGCTGGTGGTGGTCTACCTGGTGCTGGGCACCGCCCTCGACGGCATCAGCATGATCGTGCTGACCAGTGCGGTGGTCATGCCGATGATCCAGAAAGCCGGTTTCGACCTGGTCTGGTTCGGCATCTTCATCGTGCTGCTGGTCGAGATTGCAGAGGTCACGCCGCCGGTGGGCTTCAACCTCTTCGTGCTGCAGAACATGACCGGCAAGGACAGCAACCTGATCGCCAAGGCGTCGATCCCGTTCTTCATCTGCCTCGTGGTCTGCATCGGGCTGATCACGCTGTTCCCTTCGATCGTCACCATCCTGCCCGACCTGGTGATGGGCAAGGAACGGATCGGCTGACGCGGCTCAGTGCGCGCCGCTGTGCGTCCTGGGGCGCATCGCTGCCCGCGCCCGCGCCAGCGTTGCGAGCTCGGCCGCCTTGTCCATCGACAGCGGCCGGCTCATGTGGAAACCCTGCACCTTGTCAACGCCCAGCTTGCGCAGCGTCTGCAGTTCGGCCTCGGTTTCCACACCCTCGGCCGTCACCGCGCTCCCGATCTCCTTGGCAAAGGCGATCAGCGCGGCAGCCAGTGCACGGCGCCTTGCGTCGGCGTCGATGTTGCGCACCAGGCTCATGTCCAGCTTGATGTATTCGGGCTGCAGATCCAGGATGTGCCGCATGCTGGCATAACCCGCACCGGCGTCGTCGATCGCGATGCGGATGCCCCGGTTCCTCCACACGGCCAATGAATTCCACAGCTGACGGTAGTCGGACACGGTGGCGTGTTCGGTCACTTCCAGCACGATGCGCGACGGGTCGACACCCTTCAGCGCCTCGTCCAGTTCGGGGCTGGTGAAAAGCGATGGCGAACCATTGACCGCCAGGTAGACATCCGGCGGCAACGAATCGAGATTGGCCAACGCCTGGCGGATGGCCCAGCCTTCCAGCTTGGGCCCCAGCCCGACGTCGGCGGCATCGGCGAACCATTTGTCGGGCGAGTCGTGGAACTGGCCCCGAAAACGCGACAGGCACTCGACGCCCGACACCGTTCCATCTGCCAGCTGGTAGATGGGCTGGTAGACGACCGACAACTCGTCGTGGGTGAAGACCCGTTCGATGCGGCTGCGTTTTTCAGTGCGCCGGCGCGCGGCGAGCATGTCGGTTTCGAGCCGGTCCGCCAGCAGGTCCGCAAACACGTTCATGAACTGGAGGTCGCGCTGGCCGAGGCTGCTGTTCGACCGGTGGCCGAAGCAGCACAGGGTGCCGTACAGCGAGCCGTCGCTGAGCCAGATGGGCACGCTCAGGTGGGCACCGATGGGGATGGCGGCGGTTTCCGGGATGGCCATCGCCAGCGGCACTGCCGCCGTGTCCGGAATAAGGCCCGGCAGCCGGCCGTCGACCACGTGTTTGCAATAGCCGACGTCCAGCGGCAACGACATGCCCTGCTGGAGGATGTCTTCGTTGTCGGCGTCCACATGGCGCAGGACACGTTCCGTGCCGCCGAATTCCGAGATGAAGGCGATGTCCATCGACATGTGTCGCCGTACGGCCTTCAAGGCCTTGTCGATACTCGCCATTCCGCCTTCTTCCTCGAAGATGGAACCGATGGCGTCAGAAAGTAGCCGCGCGCTTTGGGCTGTCACAAAGAGCTCCAGCTGGTTGATGTGCCCCTATCTAATAACAAGTGAACGCTGTTTGCAAGCAATTTGAACGCGTGTCCAAAAAGACGCCGGGTTATCCATGGTCGCCGTACGAACGACCCGAAAAGCAAAAAAAGCCGCCGGCATCGCTGCCGACGGCTTCTGTTGCGGGGCCCGAAGGCTCAGCCGTTGGCGGCAAGCGCCCTGCGTTCGAGTCTGCTGGCGCGCATCTTGAGCAGGCGGGGCACCGCCAGCACCGCGACGATCACCACGATCAGGGTGATCGACATCGGGCGCTGGAAAAACACCGCCGCACTGCCCTCGCCGATCGACATGGCGTTGCGCAGTTGCGCTTCGGCGAGCGGACCGAGGATCATGCCGACCACCACCGGAGCGGTCGGGAAATCGAAGCGGCGCATCACCACGCCCAGCACGCCGATGGCGTACAGCAGGAACAGGTCGAACGCGCTCTGGCGCATGCCGTAGGCACCGACCGTCGCGAAGATCAGGATGCCGGCGTACAGCTGCGGTTTCGGGATCTTCAGCAGCTTCACCCAAAGGCCGACCATCGGCAGGTTCAGCACCAGCAGCATGACGTTGCCGATGTAGAGCGATGCGATCAGCGCCCACACCAGGGCCGCCGAGCTGGTGAACAGTTGCGGGCCGGGCTGGATGCCGTAGTTCTGGAAAGCACCCAGCAGGATGGCGGTGGTGTTGCTGGTAGGAATGCCCAGGGTCAGCAGAGGGATCAGCGCAGCGGTCACCGTGGCGTTGTTGGCGGCTTCGGGGCCGGCCACGCCTTCGATGGCGCCGGCGGTGCCGAACTCTTCCTTGTCCTTGCCCTTGGCCAGCTTCTTTTCGGTGGCATAGCTCAGGAAGGTCGGGATCTCGGTTCCGCCGGCCGGGATGCAGCCGAACGGCGTGCCGATCAGCGTGCCGCGGATCCACGCCGGCACCGAACGTTTCCAGTCGCGGGCGCTCATGTGCACCCGGCTCAGCTTGTTCTGCGACTCGACGACACGGCCTTCGAACAGCGCCGCGTAAAGCACTTCGGCCACCGCGAACAGGCCCACGGCCACCAGCACGATCTCGATGCCGTCCAGCAGCTCGGGCTGGCCGCCGGTGTACCGGCCCTGGCCGGAGATCTGGTCCAGGCCGACACAGCCCGCCGCCAGTCCGACCAGCAGCGCGGTCATGCCGCGCAGCGTGCTCTTGCCCAGCACCGCGCTGACGGTGGTGAAGGCCAGCACCATCAGCAGGAAGTATTCCGGCGGGCCGAGCTTGACGGCGAATTCGGCCACGAAGGGCGCGAACAGCGTCACCACCACGGTGGCGATGGTGCCGGCAAAGAACGAGCCGATGGCAGCGGTGGCCAGCGCCGCGCCGGCCCTGCCGCTCTTGGCCATCTTGTTGCCTTCCATGGCTGTCACCATGCTGGCGGTTTCGCCGGGGGTGTTCAGCAGGATCGAGGTGGTCGAGCCGCCGTACATGGCGCCGTAGTAGATGCCGGCGAAAAAGATCATCGATGCCGTCATGTCCACCTTGGACGTGATGGGCAGCAGCATGGCGACGGCTGTGGCCGGGCCGATGCCGGGCAGCACGCCGACCGCCGTGCCCAGGGCACAGCCGACCAGGCACCACAGCAGGTTCATCGGGGTGATGGCGGCACCGAAGCCGGCCATCAGGGCGTTGAAGATTTCCATGATGGGGATTCCGCTTCTTCTTTCAGAACCAGCCGCTGGCGGTCAGGCCCGGCAGGTTGATGGCCAAAAATTGCGTGAACATCCAGAACACCGGAGCCGAGATCAGCAGGCCGGTCACCGTGTCGGTCAACAGCACCCTGGGCGCACCGGCGGCCTGGCCTGCGGCACGGCGCAAACCCTGGCACGCGAAGACGTAGCAGAGCGTGCAGCTGAGGATGAAACCGATGGTCGTGATCAGCGATGCGTTCAGCAGCAGGCCGGCCGACACCCATACGAAACCGAACCAGTAGGCTTTGGATGCTCCCGGCGGCGCGTCCATCTGCCGGAAACCACCGCTGAGCGATTCCCAGAGGATCAGCACGCCGCAGATCAGCAGGCCGACGGAGGTGAGCCAGGGCAGGAAGTTGGGGCCGACACCGCCGTAGCCGGCCTCGGACGAAATGCCGATGGCGCCAAATGCCAGGCCCAGGGCAGTGGCGATGACGGCGATGCCCACGGCCTTCTGCGGCCAGCCGGCAGCGGCTTGCTCGGGCGCGATGTCAGGGTTGGTGTCGGCGGATGTTGTCATGGTGGTTTTGTGCTGACGAGAGTTTTTTCCGGGATCCACACAAAGACGCCGCGCTGTGGGCGCGGCGTCTTTCGGGTCAGGCGCGCGGGCCTCAGACCATGCCGGACTTGGCCATGATCGCGCGCAGGGAGGCGAATTCGTCGTCGACGAACTTGTCGAAAGCCGGTCCGCTCAGCACCGCCGGAGTCCAGTCGTTCTTCTGAAGGGCTTCCTTCCAGGCGGCCGAGTTCAGCGCCTTCAGCAGGTTGTCCGTCAGGGCCTTGCGCTGCTCGGGCGTAATGCCGGGCGCGCCGTACACGCCGCGCCAGTTGCCGATCACCACGTCGATGCCGATTTCCTTCAACGTCGGTGCGTCCAGGCCCTTGATACGGGTGTCCGAGGTCACGGCCACCGGGCGCATCTTGCCGGCGGTGATGTATTCGGCGAACTCGCTGTAGCCGCTGCCGCCGATGGTCACGTTGCCGCCCAGGATGGCGGCGGTGGCCTCGCCGCCCCCGCGGAAAGCCACGTAGTTGATCTTCGAAGGATCCACGCCGGCCTTCTGGGCGATCATGGCCGCGGCCACGTGCTCGGTGGACCCACGCGAACCGCCGCCCCACTTCACGCTGCCCGGATCCTTCTTCAGCTGCTCGATCACGTCCTTCATGGTCTTGAAGGGCGAGTTCGACGGCAGCACGAACACGTTGTATTCGCTGGTGATGCGGGCGATGGGGGTGGCCTTGTCCAGGCTTACCGGCGGCTTGCCGGAAATGATGCCGCCGAGCATCACGGCGCCCATCACCATCAGCGCGTTCGGGTCGCCCTTGCTGCCGTTGACGAACTGGGCCAGGCCCAGGGCGCCGGCTGCGCCGCCCTTGTTGTCGTAGGTCACCGTGTCGGCCACCTTGGCGTCCTGCATCGCCTTGCCGAGCGCGCGACCGGTCAGGTCCCAGCCGCCGCCCGGGTTGGCCGGAATCATCATCTTGAAGTTGTTGGCGGCGTGTGCCGACAGCGGCAATGCGCCGGCCGCGGCCAGGGCCACGAAGGTCTTGAGGAATTCGTCACGACGCATGGGGCAGGTCTCCTGGAAGTGTTGTCGTTCGCCGTGGCGCTCCACGGGGCTGGCGGGATCATGCTCGTGGTGGCTGTCATTCGGCTGTCCGGATGACTAGGGAAAGCCCGCAGGCAAAAGACGATTTGTCGGCCATCGCCTACCGCCCGTCTTGCGGTGCGGCTAAAGTCCGCCCCCATGCGACTGATGCTGGTGGAAGACGATCCCGGATTGCGTGCCGCCCTGGCGCGCACCCTGCTTCGCCGTGGGTTCGAGGTGGCCGAACAGACCGACGGCCGGCAGGCCCTCGAAGCCTGGGTGGCGTCGCCGCCCGACGTGTTGCTGCTCGACCTGAGCCTGCCGGGCATGGACGGCCTGGAAGTGCTGGCCGCCGGACGGCGCCGAGGCCTGAGCACACCCGTGCTGCTGCTCACCGCCCGCGCCACGGTGGGCGACCGCGTGATGGGCCTGAACGCCGGTGCCGACGACTATCTCCCCAAGCCTTTCGACCTCGACGAGCTCGAAGCCCGGGTGCGCGCCCTCGGCCGCCGCCGCGCCACCACCGGCAGTGGCAACGCCAGCGAATCCGACCCCGGCGTGTTCCATGCCGGCAGCCTGCGTTACGAAAAATTCAGCGGTGCGGTGTACTGCCGCGGCGACGCGATGGAACTGGCACCGCGTGAACTGGCCCTGCTGCAGGCCCTGATACAGCAGCCCGGCCGGGCGGTGTCAAAGGAACGGCTGTTCGAACTGGTATTCCCCGGCGAGACCGAGGTGCAGTACGAAGCCATCGAGGTGGTGGCCTACCGCCTGCGCAAGAAGCTCGCCGGCACCGGCACCGGCCTGATGACCCTGCGCGGGCTGGGCTACCTGCTGAAGGTCGAGTCATGACACCGCGCAACCGCCGCCGGCCGCCCTCGCTGCGGCGGCGGTTGCTGCTGGGCATCCTGGTGCCCGTGGTGGTGCTGATCGGGTTCAACACCGCCACGCTTTACCGCCAGGCGCTGGCCGCCATCAACACCGCCTACGACCGCACCCTGCTGGCGTCGGCCAAATCCATCGGAGAACAACTGGAGGTGGACGGCAAGTACGACCAGGCCCGGCTCCGGGCCACGGTGCCGTATTCGGCCCTGGAGATCTTCGAGGCCGACAACCAGAGCCGGCTCTTCTACCGGGTTTCGGACCAGGGCGGCCGGCTGGTTTCGGGTTACGACGAACTGCCGTTCTGGCACGGCCGCATCCCTGACCGTCCGCCCTATGCGGCGCTGGTCGACTTCTACGATTCGCGGTTCCGTGACCGCGATGTGCGGGTGGCGGTGCTGTTGCAGCCGGTGGCGAGTTCCAGCGGCAATGCCATCGCGGTCATCCAGGTGGCCGAGACCCTGGAACTGCGCCGAGGCCTGGCACGCACGGTGCTGGTCGACACCCTCGTCGGCCAGGCCGGGCTGGTGTTGGTGATCGCGCTCGTGGTGGTGCTGGTGGTCCAGAGCGCGACCCGGCCGGTGCGCCGCCTGAGTGCCCTTCTGGATGCCCGTCCGGAGGGCGACCTGCGGCCGCTCGCCGCCCGAGATGCACCGCGCGAACTGCTGCCGGTGGTCGATGCAACCAACCATGTGATGCAGCGCCTGCGCCACCTGCTCGACCAGCAGCAGCGTTTCATGCGTGATGCCGCCCACCAGTTGCGCACGCCGCTGGCGGTGCTGAAGGTGCAGGTGCAGTCGGCCCTGCGTGGCGACGTGCCGCCGATGGATGCCCTGCACGAGATAGGCGGCACGGTCGACCGCGCAACCGCGCTGGCGCAGCAGATGCTGTCGCTGGCCCGCGTGGACCAGGCACGGCTCGAGCCCGCGGACCCGGCGGGCCCGCACGACCTGGGCGCCATCGTCCGGGAACTCGCGCTCGAACTATCGCCGCTGATCGCCGGCAAGGACCTGGACTTTTCCATCGGCACCGACACCGCGCCGGTGGCCGCCGCCGAATGGATGCAGCGTGAACTGGCGCGCAACCTGCTGCACAACGCCATACGCCATACGCCGGCCGGCGGCCTGCTGAGGCTGCGGGTGGAGCGGGACGGCGACGAGGCCGTGCTGACCATCGGCGACAGCGGTCCGGGCATCGACGAAGAGCTGCGCCCCCGGCTTTTCCAGCCCTTCGCAGCCGGCAATTCCTCTGGCGGAACCGGCCTGGGACTGGCGATCTGCCTGGAGATCGCGCGGGCTGCCGGCGGCAGCATCGGCCTGGTCAACCGGCTCGATGCAAATGGCGTGGTAGGCGGCCTGGACGCGACGGTCCGCCTTCCGATGGCAAGCCAGGCCGCCGTCCGACATTCCACCGAATCGGGTGGGAGACAATAGGCGGATGACGCCACCGGATACGCTGCGCCTCGACAAGTGGCTGTGGAGCGCACGCTTTTTCAAAACCCGATCCCTTGCCGTGGAAGAAATCGGCAAGGGCCGCATCCAGGTGAACGGCGCTGCCGCGAAACCGTCACGCGACCTGCGACCCGGCGACACCGTGATCATCCGGAGCGGCCCGGTGCTGCGCACGGTGCGGGTGCTGGGCCTGAGTGCGCAGCGCGGACCCGCGCCGGTTGCCCAGTTGCTCTACGAAGAGACAGCCGAAAGCATCGCTGCGCGAACCGCCTGGGCCGAAGCACAACGCATCTCGCCCGAGCCAGGCATCAGCCGCAGCCAGGGCCGACCGACCAAACGTGACCGCCGGGCCATCCAGGACAGCAATGCCGGTTGGGGCGATCGCTGGAGCGCCTCGGTCGACTAGCAGCCCTGCATTGATCTTTTTCATCCGCCCTCCCCCAACAACAACAAGGAAATCACCATGAGCCTGCGGACCTACCTGATCGAAGACGAGCCGGCTTCCCGCGAAACGCTGGTCGCCCTGTTGCAGCAGCAACTGCCAGATCTTGAAATCGTCGGCTGGGGCGACAACGAACGCACCGTCACCCACTGGCTTTCGACCAACGACCGCAACTGGGACCTGGCCATCGTCGACCTTCAGTTGCGTGAAGGTAGCGGTTATGCCGCCCTCAGCTGGTGCGGCACCCGTTTGCCGGAACAACGGGTGGTGGTCCTGAGCGCGATGGTGACCGACGAAGTGCGGGCGCGTTGCCTGGCCGCGAGTGCCGATGCGGTGTTCGACAAGGCGGACGAACTCGACGCGCTGGTAGCTTTCTGCAGAGGCATCCGGTCCAGCTGAACGTGTTTCGTGAAGCACGATCAGCTCTTCGTGAACGCGGTTGGGGTACGGCGACGATGCGGAAACCATTCGCGTCCCCTTGCTTTCGTCAGAGCCCATGTTGTCTTCATCCAACCGCCCGTCCGGCATCGGCACGCCGCACTCGCCGTCCACGGTTACCGGCGGTTCATCCCCCTGCACCTCAGCCCAACAGCCCAAGGATGGCCTTGCCGATAAGGCGGGCGTCGCGCCCGAGTCACGACTGAAAGCCTGGGCGACCCAGTTCGGAGGCTTTTTCGGCACGCCGCCAGATCGTTCGGCCGACACGTCGGCGCCGGCTTCCACACGCTGGCGCCCGGTGGATCCGGCCTTTCAACTTTTCCATGAACTGGTCGACGGCGTCGGGCATGCAGCCGAGGGTGATCGCCCCGCCATCGCCACCGCCATTGCCACCCGGCTGCGACGTGCGGGCCTGATGTTGCCCGCTGCCCGGCATTCGCCCGCGGTCACCGTCAACGCCTTGCTGTCGCCCGGCTGGATGGATGTACTCGACCGCGGCAGGCTGGACCTCGCCGACCTGCTGGGCGCGCTTCGCCGCAGCGAAGACGTCGAACCGGGCCTGCGCCGTGAACTCGGGCAACGCCTGATGGTCGCGTTCGAAACGATGGTCAACCACGTAGCCGAAACCCATGCGGGCATCGACGCATTGCGCCGCAGCTGCACCGGTGCCTTGCGGCCGCTTGCACACGGGCAACCCAGACCCTCCGATCCGGGTGCACGCATGCGGGCATTCAGCGCGGATACCTTGAGGCTGGTGCGCAACCCGGAAAACACCAATGCCGCGCCCGGTCAGCTGGCCAGCCGGCTGTTCGATTGCCTGAAGCAGGGGCGTGACCTGGCACCCGGTGAACATGCGGCTCTGGCCGGGCAGATCGCTCCGGCCATCGAGTCCGTCATCCATGCCGACCTGGTTGCACGTGCCATGGCCGGGACCCTCCGCCAGGCGGCTCACCGCCTCGAAAGTTACCTGCAGGTCAGCGCGTGCATGGACCTGGCAGACCCGGACAGCAGACAGGAAGGCGCAACTGGCCTGGGCGCCATGCCGAAAAAAGACCTGCGGACCCACCTGCTCGCTGGACTTTTGAAAAGCTCGCTGGACGCGGAGGTACTCGACGACATGCTTGAGTGGAAAGCGCTGGGACGCTGGGTGCACCCGACCGTCATGGCGCTTGCGCAAGGCCATCCCGACGGGCGCATCGCGCTTGAGGTGTTGCGCCAGACACTGAGGCCGTTGCTCGACACCGGACTGATCGACACATCGCAGCGCCATCAGCTGATGCAGCAACTTGAAGACCACCTGCTGCCCCCGGCGGCACACCGGGGGACTGAATCACCGCAGGCAACGATCAGTGATTGAGAATCAGCGAAGTGATGACGCCTGTAGCGATGGCGGCCAGCACGTAGTCGCCGCCAACCTGAACCCACTGCTGGCCACGGGGAGGCGCACTCAGGCGATGGCCGCGCCAATCTTCCACGACGTACTGGCGGCTGCGGTACTGGGCCGGCAGGCGGTCGCCACGATAGAAGCCGTGATCCGGGCCGGCGCCGTGGCCGTCACGGCGATCGAAACCCTGCTGGCCGCGACCCGGGCCGCCGCGATCCGGACCACCTCGGTCTGGGCCACCACGGTTCCACTGCTGGCCCTGCTGCGGGCCGCCACGGCGGTCGTCCCGACCATCGCGTGGCTGGGCCGACGCCAGCGTTGCAAAACCCAGGGTGACGGCCATCACGGCCGCTGCGATCTTGGTGTTCTTCATGAAAAGCTCCTTGCTTGAATCAACAGAATCCAGCATGCATGACGCACATGTCGCCACCGTGTGACTATGTAAGGAGATAAATCGGCTGCGCTTGCTTTCAGCGCTGGGCGGCTTGGTCAAGCACCTGGTGAAAGGCAGCGTACAGCTTGTCCATGCAGCCGCGTTTGTAGGGAAACAGGTCCGGCGGATCCATCCGGTGCACCACCGCCCCCGGGTCGACCTCGAACACCAGCAGTTCACCCTGAGGCGTTTCCGCACAGTCCACCACCAGGTAATCGAGCCCGAAACGTTCGCCCAGCGCTTTCAGGGCGACCTGGTGGCGGGGCGAGAACACCGCTTCGAAGTCACGCATGAACACGGCTTCCTCGTGGCGCTTTTCGGCGCTCTCGGTCATGCCCGCATTGAGGTAATGAATCATCCAGTGGTCCGAAACACCCATGTGCGCCGCGAACGCCTGGCCGCGTACCAGCACCACCCGGTATTTACGGAACAGGCCGTCGGTGCCTGAATAGTCGATGAACCGGGACACGAAGAAGGCGTCTTCGCCGTGGGCCGCCAGATAGGCCGCCAGGTCTTCCGCCGTGGCGACACGTTCCAGGCCGTGGCCGGCATGCGAATCGACCGGTCGCACGATCAGCGGAAAGGCGCCATCGGCGAGCACGTCCCGGACCTTCAACCGGCCTCCGGCGACCGCTTCGAGCGACAGCCGGCCGACCCGGGCGGATGCCGGCATCACGATGCCCGGAGCATCCTGCAAGGCCATGAAGGCCTGGTCGCGCGCGGTGCGCAGGATGCCCGACGGATGGTTGATTACCGTCGCGCTGGCGGGCGGCAGTTCGGCAGCCAGCCGCTCGAGCACGGCGTGGGTGGCATCCGATTCCGACACCGCCACGAAGAGCAGGTCGTGCTGTGGCAGCGTCGAGGGCAGGCTTTCACCCGGCCGCAGGTAGAGCATGTCCAGCGCCACGTCGCCGTCTTCCAGCAGGAAGGCCAGCGGGGTGTTGGTCATCAGGTCGCCGGTGGTCATCAGCGCCAGCAGGCGCAGGCGAGGCACCACGCCTTCCGGCGGCAGCAGCCGGTAGTGGCGACACAGGTCCAGCGCCTGCGACTGCGTGGCCAGGCCCAGCTCGGGCAAGCCCTGCAGGAACAGCACGGTCGAAAGGTCCATCAGCGCCGCGGCGTCCTGGTCGTCGCGTTCGGCGCGCACGATCAGCTCGGACGCAACCGGCCGCAGGTCACCGCCGCGAAAGGCATGGGTCATCAGCCGGGCCAGGCCCAGCAATTCCTGCGGCGGCTTGGCCGCGGAGGCGGCGGGGCTGGACATTTCTTGCGACAGGGACGTCATGCGGAAACCTCTTTTTTGCCTTGGGCGGCGGAGTTGGAGTTGCGAGCTGGCAGCGCGAGGCGGCGACGACCGCAGGCCAGCGTGGCGTCGACCAGCAGGTCGATATCGCTTTCGACGGTGCGGTGGTTGACGATGGCGGCACGGATGGCCAGCTGGCCGTGGATGCGGGTGGAAGAAGGCACTGCGATGCCCGATTCATGCAGGTCGGCCACGATCTCGGTGTTGAGCGCATCGGCGTCCTGCCCTGCCGGAGCCCGGAAACGGAAACAAACGATGTTCAACGCCACCGGGGCCAGCAGTTCGAGTTCCGGTTCGGCCAGCACCCGCGCCTGCAGGCGACGCGCCAGTGCGCAGGTTCCGGAGATGGCGGCACCCAGCTTGTCGGTGCCGTGGGTCACCAGGGTGAACCAGGTCTTGAGGGCCCGAAAGCCGCGCGACAGGTCGGGACCCATGTCGCAGGGCCAGGGAGAACCTGCCGCCAGGCCGCGCGGGTGGCGCGACAGGTAGGCCACCGGCGAGGCGAATGCGGCCAGCTGGTCGGCCTGGTCGCGCACCAGGATGAAACCGGCGTCGTAAGGAACCTGTCCCCACTTGTGGAAGTCCAGCGCCAGCGAATCGGCGCGTTCGATGCCGGCGAGTTTCGGGGCTATGTCCGGTGCCAGTTTGCCGAGCGCACCGAAGGCACCGTCGACATGGAACCAGGCGCCGCATTCGCGCGCCACCGCTCCGATGGCGGCCAGGTCGTCGATCGCACCGACGTCCACCGTGCCGGCGGTGCCCGCGATCAGGAAGGGAACGAGGCCGGCGGCGCGGTCTGCCGCGACCACGGCGCGCAGCTGCGCGATGTCCATGCGGTGGTCGGCATCGACCGGAACCCGGCGCAAGGCATCGGTGCCCAGGCCCGCAATCGACATGGCCTGCGCGATGCAGCCGTGCGCCGCCTCGGAGGTGTAGGCCACCAGAAGCCGGCCGCCAGCGGCTTCGACCCCCGTCTTGCGCGACTGTCCGCCCAGCACATGGGTCCGTGCGACCAGCAGCCCGACCAGGTTCGCCATCGACGATCCGGTGACGAACAGCCCGCCGGCGGTTTCCGGAAAACCGAACAGCTCGGCCATCCAGCGCACCACCTGTTTCTCGACCTCGAGCGGCATCTGGTCGCGACCGCCCAGGTTGGCGTTCAGGCCGGCGGCTACCATCTCGGCCAGCATGCCTTCGGCCGTACCCGCGCCGTGCACCCAGCCCATGAAACGCGGGTGCGCGTTGCCGACCGCATAGGGCAGCACGTTGCGCATGAAACGCCCGTGCGCGTCGGCCACGCTGGTCGGCGCAGCGGGCAGCGGCTCGCGGAACGCACCGCGTACCTCGTCCGGAATCGCCTGCCACACGGGCTTGTCGCGCAGGCCGGCGAGGTGGTCGAACATGTCGTCCAGCATGGCGTGACCCTGCGCACGCAAGGCCGTCCAGTCGGACGGGTCGAGCGTGGTGGGGCCGGGGTTCGAGCGTGGAAATGTCATGGGCGCGCCTGCGGTTGCTGCGCCGACGAGCTTAGGCCGCAGCCGAATTGCGGAGAACCGGACAACCGGGGCAATCACCCGGCTTCTTGCCGTTTTGCGCTCAGCCCAGCGGGCCGAAACGGTCGAGGTAGACGCCGCTCACCCAGTCGATGAACACCCGCACGCGCGCCGACAGTTGCCGATGTTGCGGATACAGCGCCGAAACCGGCAACGCCGGGCTGGCCCAGGCCGGCAACACTTCTTCGAGCCGACCGGCCGCGAGGTCGTCCTCGGCCCGGTAGCGCGGCAACTGGATCAGTCCGCAGCCCCGCAGGCCGCATGCGATGTAGTTCTCGGCGTCGCTCACCGCCATCCAGCCGCCCGGCGAATAGCTCTTCAGGCTGCCGTCGACGTAGAGCTCGATCGGGAATTCGGACGCACCCCCGGCCGACAGGAAACGCACCGTGTGATGCTCCGCAAGCGCGTCCGGATGCTCCGGCCGACCGAACTTTTGCAGGTAGGCGGGGCTGGCGCACATCAGCTGAGGCATGTTGGCCAGCCTTCGCGCCACCAGCGATGAATCGCGCGGCACCCCGCCCCGGATCACGCAGTCGACGCCCTCGCCCACCAGGTCCACGAGCCGGTCGCCGCTGCCGACGACCAGGTCCATGTCCGGATACAGCGCCCGGAACTCGTCGATGCGCGGCAGCACGATGCGGGTGGCGTGCGAGCCATGCATGTCGAGCCTCAGCACACCGCGCGGGCTGCTGGCCACATGGCGCAGTGCCGACTCCGCGTCTTCGAGTTCGCCCAGCACCTGCACGCAACGCAGGTGGAAGGCCTGGCCGTCCAGCGTCGGCCGCACCTGACGGGTGGTGCGTTCCAGCAGCCGGGCACCCAGCCGGGTCTCGAGTTCCTTGATGGCATGCGTGGCCGTGGCACGTGGAATGCCCATCAGCGCCGCCGCACGGCTGAAACTTCCGCATTCGACGATTCGGTTGAACAACTGCAAGGCGGCGAGTCGGTCCATTTTGTTGAGGCTGGTTGAATTGACTTGGCAAATTAAACGGCTTTATCCAACGAGACTCAACAGGAACAATGGCCGCATCCGATCAGGACCCAAACAATTCAAGGATCAAGACATGAATGACATCACCCCGGGCAAGACCGCAGCAATCGTTACCGGAGCCTCCGGCGGCATCGGCCGTGCCATCGCCGAACGCCTTGCGGCCGATGGTTTCGGCGTGGTGGTGCACTACGCAGGCAATCGGGCCAAGGCCGACGAGGTGGTCGGCGCGATCGTTGCAGCCGGCGGCCGGGCCATCGCCGTGGCGGCCGACGTGGCGGACGAAACCCAGGTCGCGGGCCTGTACCAGGCGGCCAGCGACGCGTTCGGTGGCGTGGCGGTGGTGGTCAACAGCGCCGGCATCATGAAACTCGCACCGCTGGCCGACATGGCCGCCGCCGACTTCGACCGCATCGTCGCCACCAACCTGCGCGGCACCTTCCTGATGATGTCCGCGGCGGCGCGGCACCTGGGCAGCGGTGGCCGCTTCATTGCCGTCACCACCAGCGTCATCGCACTCGGCCTGCCGGGCTACGGTGCCTACATCGCCTCCAAGGCCGGAGTGGAGGGACTGGTGAAGGTGTTCGCCAATGAACTGCGCGGCCGGAACATCACGGTCAACGCGGTTGCACCGGGGCCGGTGGCAACCGCCCTTTTCTTCGAGGGCAAGAGCGAGGAAAGGGTGGCCCAGATGGCCAGGATGCCGCCGCTGGAACGCCTGGGCCAGCCCGAGGATATTTCGGGCGTGGCAAGTTTTCTGGCCGGCCCGGACGGTGCCTGGGTCAATGCCCAGGTGCTGCGTGCCAACGGTGGATTTGCCTGAAGCCGCGCGGCGCCGTCGTCCTACGCGAAATGGGCGCGCGCGCACCGAAGCTGGCGGCCCGCCCTACGTCCGCCCTTCATGACGCCAACCGCCCGTTCTTCGTTCGTCCGTCGCCATCCGATCGCGCTGACCGCCGCAGCGGCAGTGGTATTGCTGGTGCTGCTGTTCGACTGGAACTGGTTCCGCCACCCGCTGGAGCGCTACATATCGAAGAAGACCGAGCGCACTTTCACCATTTCGGATCTGCATGTGAAGCTGGGCATGACGCCCACCATCCGCATGCGCGACCTGTATTTCGGCAATGCCAGGTGGTCGAAGGAGCCGGCGATGGCCCGGGCAAAGGAGCTCGAATTTTCAATCTCGCTGCGAGACCTGCCCGAAAAAATACTCGTGCCGCGTGTCGCACTGACCGAGCCGGACCTGCTTTTCGAACGCCTGGCCGACGACCGCAAGAACTGGATTCTTTCCGACCCCGACGACAAGTCGCCCAGCAAGTTGCGCATCAGCACGCTGTCGGTCGACAAGGGCCATTTGCGCTACACCGACGCCGGCGTGCCGTTTGCGCTGGACGTGAACGCCAGCACCTTCGACCCAGCAAGACAGACCCAGGTCAAGGACGCTGACGCCAAACCGCAGAACAACCGCTACTCCACCCGTTATGACTTCAGCGGAAGCTACCGCGACGCGAAGTTCAAGGGCAACGCGCTTACCGGCGAGGTGCTGAGCTTCCAGGAATCCGGAGTGCCGTTCCCGCTGAAGGGCGAGCTCGATGCCGGCACCACCCAGCTTTCGGTCGAGGGCACCATAGCCGATGCCGCCAACATCAGCGGCATCGATACCCAGCTGCGCATCCGGGGCCGCACGCTGGCCAACCTCTACCCCTTCCTGTTGCTGCCTCTGCCGGCAACGCCGCCTTATTCGCTGCAGGGCCACCTGGTATTGAAGGGCAACCGTTATTCACTGGACGACATCGTCGGCACCATCGGCTCAACCGATGTTCGAGGAAACGGCGCCTATGTCGATCGGGAGCCGCGCCCGCTGCTCACCGCCAACCTGCACAGCAAGCTGCTCGACATATCCGACCTGGGTCCGCTGGTGGGTGTCCAGACCAGGGAGACCGGAGGCAAACCCGCCGCATCGCAGGGCCAGACAGCCGACCGGCCCACCGCGAAAGTCCAGGAAAAGGCAGCCGACCCCAACCACATCCTGCCGACAGGCAGTTTCGACGGCAGCCGCCTGCAGAAGATCGATGCCGACGTGGACCTGGAGGCCACCCGGCTCAAGGCCCCCACCAGCCTGCCGCTGGAGAGCCTGAAGGCCTCGCTGCACCTGCACGACGCGGTGATGAAACTTACACCTCTCGACTTCGGATTTGCCGGAGGAACTATCGCATCGCAGTGGACGCTGGACGCTCGCAAGCCGGTCATCAGCACCGAGGCGCAGGTGGACTTCAGGCGTATCCAGGTCGGCAAGCTGGTGCCCGCCAGCGCCGAAAAGATCGCCCAGGGAGCCGGCACGCTGGGTGCCCGCATCAGGATCAAGGGCGTCGGCAACTCCATCGCGGACGCCGCGGCCAAGGCCGACGGCGAACTTTCGGCGGCCATTGCCAACGGACGCGTGTCGAACCTGATCGACGCTGCCAGCGGCCTCAACGGCGGCAAGGTGCTGGCGCTGCTGGCGGGTGGCGACAAGACCATCGCCGTCAACTGTGGCGGCCTGGCTTTCGACATCAGGCAGGGCAAGGGCGTTGCCAGCCTGTTCGTGGTCGACACCGAGCAGACGCAGATACTCGGCACCGGCGGTTTCGACCTGGCGAACGAAACCTTCGACATGAAGATCGAGCCGAAGCCCAAGCGCCCGGGCATCCTTTCGCTGCGTACCCCGGTGAGGGTTTTCGGTACCTTCAAGGACCCCGACTTCTCGCTCGAAAAAGGCCCGATGCTGGCGCGTGCCGGCGGTGCGCTTGCGCTCGCCATCGTCGCGCCGCTCACCGCGGTGCTGCCGCTCATCGAGACCGGCCCGGGTGAAAACACCAACTGCGCGCGGGTGCGCAACGAGGCCGGCACCGCCGAAAGGCAGGCAGTGGCGGCACCCGGCGGCGCACAGAAGAAAAGCCAGGCGCGGTGATGGCGACATCGCCTCCGCTCGTCTCGGTTTCATGTGACAGCCGTCCGAAGCGAGCAATCACTCGTAATTCCGCTTAGGTTTTTGCGCGGCTCTTGCCACCATGTCGATCCGCACACGGAAGGATCTGCACATGGACATCGTCTGGACCATCTTCATCGGCTTCATCGCCGGCCTTGTCGCGAGGGCCGTCATGCCCGGCGACGACAGCATGGGTTTTTTCCTCACGTCGGTACTGGGCATCGTCGGCTCGGTGACCGTCACCTTCCTGGGCCAGTTCATCGGCTGGTACCACGCGGCCGAAGGTGCGGGGTTCATCGCCTCCGTCGTCGGTGCGTTCGGCCTGCTGGGCATCACCCGCGCGATCCGCGCCAGAAAAAACATTCAACCGTCGTAAGGAGACACCATGGGACTGATCGATCTTTTCAAGAGCGCGATGCTGGGGACATCCGGTGCCGACGCAGACCCGGCCACCGCGGGCACGTCCGGCCCCTCCAGCGCGGACCTCGGCGCTGGGCTGGCCGCCGCCATGCGCTCCGACACCACCCAGCCGTTCGGCGAGATGGTCGGCCAGCTGTTCGGCGGATCGTCGTCGGCACAGCAGGCCGGCATGCTCAACCAGCTGCTGGCGACCGTGGGGCCGGCGGCCCTTTCAGGGCTGGCGGGCGGCGTGCTCGGCAAGTTGCTGACACCCGGCCAGACCGAACTGACGCCCGAGCAGGCGGCGCAGGTATCACCCCAGGCGGCCGGCGAAATAGCCACCTTCGCTGAAACCCAGAGCCCGGGCATCATCGAAAAACTGGGCGATTTCTACGGTCAGAATGCCGCGCTCATCAACACCCTCGGCGCGTCGGCACTGGCATTCACCATGGCCAAGGTGAAGGAAAACCAGCGCAAGACATAAGGCGAGAACACGGCGCTACCATCGTCGCCGATGGAAAACGCGCCGCCAGCAACGCCGGCCCGGTACACCGTCGCGGTCCGCACCCTTTGCGATTTCACGGCCCGCGCCGGTGACCTGGACCTGCGTTTCACCCCCTCGCCGACCGCCCAGGAAGGCATCGCCGGCCATGCCGTGGTAGCCGCCCGCCGGCCGCCGCCCTACGAGAGCGAGATTTCGCTTGCCGGTGCGTGGCAGCAGTTGCTGGTGCGCGGCCGTGCCGACGGCTACGACCCGCAGGCGAACCGCCTCGAAGAGATCAAGACCCATCGCGGCGACCTGCAACGCCAGCCCGCCCACCACCGCCACCTGCACTGGGCTCAGGCCGAGGTCTACGGCTGGCTGATGTGCGTCGAACGCAGCCTGCCGTCGATCGAGCTGGCCCTGGTCTATTACGACATCGGCGACGGCTCCGAGACAGTGCTGCTGCGCCAGTGCGCCGCCGACGAATTGCGGCTGTCGTTCGAAGCGCGCTGCGCCCTTTTCCAGCAGTGGGCGCAACAGGAGCTCGCGCACCGCGCCAGCCGTGACTCTGCGCTGGCCGCCATGACCTTTCCGCACGCCGGATTCCGCGCCGGCCAGCGCCCGCTGGCCGAAGCCGTCTACCGCGCCCAGCGCTCCGGCCGCTGCCTGATGGCGCAGGCGCCCACCGGCATCGGCAAGACCATCGCCACCTTGTTTCCCACACTGAAGGCCTGCCCGCCGGCCGGCGATGACAGGCCCGGGCTGGACCGGGTGTTCTTCCTGACCGCCCGCACTTCCGGCCGGCGCATCGCACTCGACAGCCTGCGGATATTGCAGCGCCACGCACCCGCCCTGCCCTTGCGGGTGCTCGAACTCGTCGCCCGCGACAAGGCCTGCGAACACCCCGACCTCGCCTGCCACGGCGATTCGTGTCCGCTGGCACGCGGCTTCTACGATCGCCTGCCGGCCGCCCGCTCGGAGGCCGTCGCGCTGGCCGGCCGGGGCGTGGCGCTCGAAAAATCGGCGCTGCGCGAGGTCGCGCTGTCGCACGGCATCTGCCCCTATTACCTGGGCCAGGAAATCGCCCGCTGGACCGACGTGGCAGTGGGCGACGTCAACCACTGGTTCGACGGCAGTGCATTGCTGTTCGCACTGGCCCTGGACGCCGGCTGGCGTTGCGGCCTGCTGGTGGACGAAGCCCACAACCTGGTCGAACGTGGCCGCGCCATGTATTCGGCATCACTCGACCCGGTGCAGTTCCGCGACGCTCGCCGGGCCGCGCCCGCCGCCCTGAAACGGCCGCTCGACCGGCTGCATCGCGCATGGAAAACACTGCAACCGGAAACCGACGCCGAACCACGCCGCGAGTTCGAGGAAATTCCACCGGCCTTCCTGCGCGCCTTGCAGGACACGGCAGCCGCCCTGGGCGAACACCTCGCCGAGCAGCCACCGACGGCGAACGGCGCACTGCTGCAGCAGTTCTGGTTCGACGCGCTGCGTTTCGTCAAGCGCATGGAGAGTTTCGGTTCGCATTCGCTGTTCGACGCCACCCGGCTGCCGGGCCGCCTGGGCCTGCAGCTCGACATCCGGAACCTGGTCCCCGCGCCCTTCCTGGCGCCGCGTTTTGCGGCAGCGCAGGCCAGCACGCTGTTTTCGGCGACCCTGAGACCCCAGGCCTACCACCAGGACATGCTGGGCCTGCCGGCCGATACCGTCTTCATCGACGTGCCATCGCCCTATTCGGCCCACCAGCTTCAGGTGCGGGTGGCCCGCCACATATCCACCCGCTGGCAGCACCGCGAATCCTCGATGGGCGCGGTTGCCGATGTGATGGGCCGGCAGTTCGACGAGGCCCCCGGAAACTACCTGGCGTTCTTCAGCAGCTTCGACTACCTGCAACGTGCCGCCGCCCTGCTGCGCCTGCGGCATCCACGGATACCGATGTGGGAGCAGTCGCGGGGCATGGACGAGGCAGCGCGTGACGCCTTCCTGCAGCGGTTCCAGGCCGATGGGCGCGGCATCGGGTTCGCGGTGCTGGGCGGTGTCTTCGGCGAGGGCATCGACCTGCCCGGCGACCGGCTGATCGGCGCCTTCATCGCCACGCTCGGCATGCCGCAGATGAATCCGGTCAATGAACGCCTGCGCGAACGGCTGGACGAACGTTTCGGCAGCGGCACCGGTTACGACTACGCCTATCTTTTCCCCGGCCTGCAGAAGGTGGTGCAGGCCGCCGGCCGGGTGATCCGCAGTGCATCCGACCGGGGTTGCGTCTGGCTGATGGACGACCGTTTTGCCCGGCCTGCCAACCGCCGCCTGCTGCCGGAGTGGTGGCACGTCGAACTGCCTGCACCTGTGGGCTGACGACTACGCCTGCTTGCGCGCCCGGCGCATGGCGCGTGCGGGGCCTGCGCCCGATAGTGGACGGATGATTCCAATGGCCGCCCGCACCCCGGATTCGATCCGCGCCCCCCTCGCCACCGTCCCGGACGACCACGTCAACCGCCGCCCCATTGCCGACTACGCCCTGATCGGCGACATGCGGGGCGCGGCCCTGGTGGCAAAAGACGCCGACATCGACTGGCTCTGCCTGGGCCGCTTCGACGCCGACCCCACCTTCGCCGCCCTGCTGGACACCGGCATCGGCGGCAGCTGCAAGGTCGAGCTGGACGGCGGCGTCACCGCAAGGCGGCGGCAGTACCGCGATGGCACCAACATCCTCGAGACCACCCTGGACTGCACACGCGGGTCCATATTGGTAACGGACTGCATGCCGGTGCGCCACCGCTCCGACCAGGGTGATGTCGGCGCCGACAACGATGCCGCCAATCGCCTGCTGCGCTGCATTTCCTGCGAATCGGGCCAGGTGACCGTAACCGTGACGCTCACGCCCGGCTTCGACTGGGGCCGCCGCCGGGTACGCCCGACAGTCGCCGGCCGCCTGGCGTCCTTCCCCGGCGAAAACCTGCATGTGGCGGCATCCCATGCCATCGCCGCCCACGGCCATGCCCTGAGCGTGAAAGCGGTGCTGAGTCCCGGCGAACACCTGGTGGTCGTGCTGGGCCAGACCGGCCTGACCGCCCTGGCCGCCGACGAAGCGCACGACCAGTTGGCTGAAACCACCCATTACTGGCACCAGTGGCAACGCCACTGCAACTACGAGGGCGTCCATGCAGCCGAGGTCTGCCGCAGTTCGCTTCTGCTGAAACTGCTGATCTACGCACCGACCGGCGCAATGGTGGCGGCACCGACCACCGGCTTGCCCGAGGTGCCAGGCGGCATGCGCAACTGGGATTACCGGTTCGTCTGGAGTCGCGATGCGTCGTTCTGCGTATCTGCATTCCTGGCCCTGGGCCATCGGCGGGAAGCGGCCGAGTTCCTGCGCTTTCTTCACGGCGCCTGCCACGGCGGCGACGCCCTGCGGGTGATGTACGCGGTCGACGGAGAGCTACCGCCCGAACAGGCCCTTACCCACCTCGCCGGATGGCAGGCGTCGACGCCGGTGCTGGTCGGCAATGCCGCGTCGGACCAGCTGCAGCACGAGATCTACGGCGAACTGCTGGCCGCCCTCAACCTGTATCTGCAGCAGTACGGCACCGACGGCCTCTGCCCGGCACTGGTGCGCGACCTGCCCGACTTCGTGGTGCGCCTGACCGAAGCCGCCATAGAAGCCTTCCCCACGCCGGACCAGGGCATCTGGGAATTGCGCGGCCCGGCGCGCCACATGCTGCACAGCAAGGCGATGTGCTGGGTGGCGGTCGATCGAGCCATCCAGCTGTCACCGCACATCGGCCTGGCCGCTCCCCACCACTGGCCTGCCGAGCGCGACGGCATGCGGGTCGATTGCCTGGCGAGGGGCTGGAACGAACAGGCCGGCGCCTTCGCGATGGAATACGGCAGCCCGGCGCTCGACATGTCGGTGCTGCGGCTGGTGCTCATGAAGATGGTCGAGGCCGACGACCCGCGCATGGTGGCCACGCTGGCCGCGCTGCAGGAGCAACTGGCCGAGAAACAAGGCGAGGACGCGGCGGACCTCTATCGCCGATACCGTTTCGACGACGGTTTGCCCGGCCGCGAAGCCGCCTTCCTGGCCTGCTCTTTCTGGGTGGTGGGCATGTTGTCGCGCAGGGGCGAAACAAACGCGGCCAGTGGTCTGATGCACCGGCTGATCGGGCGCGCCAACGATGTCGGCCTGATGGCCGAACAGGTCGATGCCAGGACAGGCGCCCAGCTCGGCAATTTCCCGCAGGCGTTCAGCCACATGGCGTTGATTCACGAGGCGGTGCAGTTGAACCGGAGTTGAGCGCACCACCTCGCGCGGTCAAACTACTGAGTCAGCGGATGCCCCACCTTGATCTGGTTCACGCCCGTGACCTGGATCCAGGTGCCTGCAATGGGCTGCTCCTGCACACCGGGTTTGGTGTAGTCGCAGACGCCGGCCGGGAACACGCTGCGCAGCGACGCCAGGTCGGCATCGCGGCTTGCGCCGGTCCAGGCCGCGTTGCGGGCCGCATAACCGGCGTAGTCGGCAGCGTTGACCGGACGGAACTGGCATTGCATGGCCCGGCCCTGCAGCGGTTCACCCGCCTCGAACCTCGGGAAAGACGAAGCCGGGAACATGGCGTTGCAGCGTGACGGCGTGGCACCCGTGCCCACCGTTCCGGCCGGTGACGTTGCGCCGTTACCGTTGACGAACACGGTGTTGAAACCGCCGAAGGTCTGCGGCTCGGCGATGAAGTCGTCCGCGGCGCCCGGCGTGGTCGCACCGAAGCAACCGTCCACCATTACCGGAGGCTTGTTCTTCACCACCTTCACCGCCAGGGCGTCGGTTGAACGGTCGGCGGCCACCGCGGTCAGCCACTGGTCCATCGCGACGAAGGCCTTCTGCAGCACGATGGAAGTGCGGCCGGTCTTCGCCGGACGCGCTGCCTGCACCGGGGTGACATGGTTGGCGTTCGGGTCCTGCGTGAAGGCGCCGACGTTGGCCATGCCGTTCCACATGACGTGGTTGTCGAACCTGCCGTTGGCCGCTGCGACACGGGCCCGCAGGATGTAGTGGAAGAACTTCAGGTGCATGTCGCCCGCGCCGGTGAACTCGTTGTTCAGGCCGTCGAGGTCGAGCATGGCGGTGGTCTTCATGCCGGCCCCGCCGTACAGGATCATGCCGGTCTGGTAGGCGTTCTTCAGCGCGTCCTGGTCGGGCTGCATGCGTGTGGTGCGCAGGTTGCCGTCCGGGTCCTGGCCGCCGATGTTCTGGTTCAGGTGGATGAACTGGGCCATGCTGATCTGCCCGGTGTTGAGAGCGTTCAGGCCGAACTGCACACCTGCGTTGCCAACATAGGACTTGGCAAAACCGGTGGTCGCGTCCACACCCACGACGTTGCGGTTGTGGTCGGGCACGTTGGGCCTCAGGCCCTTGGGGTTGGCGGCCAGCAGGCTGACCGGTGGCGCCGGCAGCACGCCCATCGGGGCGCTGGTCACCACCCCTGTCGGGCTGTACTTGTCGCCCGCGGCGATGGCCGCATTGAACACAGCGCTGTTGCCCGCGCCGCCCATGACGTTGTCGCGGTCGCCCTGGTTGATGGGGCGCAGCACGTTGTCGGTGCGTGCCGCCCAGAAGCTCGCCTGCTGCCGGATGCTGTGATAGGTGGAATAACCCGATGCCGCGGCCAGTTCGGAGTTGGTCCAGGCCGGCAGCGAAGCATTGCCGGCGCGCGCGACGGCGGTGGCGTTGTCATAGGTGGGGTCGTACACGCTGTTGGGCAGCGGCGAGAAGGTGCCGTTCTGCGTCGTGCCGCCCTTGGTGTAGTTGAGCTGGTAGTTGTAGAACAGCCGGCCTTCCATGCTCTGCGGGCCGGAGTTGTCGGGGAAGCCGTTGATCATGACCACGCCGTCGAGCAGGCCCGGATAGGCGTCGGCGATCATGCTTTGCTGCATGGCCGAGCCCGAATTGCCCCAGCCCATGGTGTAGAGCAGCGGGCCGTTGGCCTTGATGAACCGCTCCTTCACCATCATCATGGTTTCGGCCGAAATGATGTGGTTGCAGTTCTGGCCGAAGTAGTTGAGCGTGGAGTTGGCCACCGCGAAACCCTTGCTCAGCGGCATGTCGTTGAGTGCGTTGGTATCGCCGCTGGCACTGTTCGACGAATTGGTCGAACCGCCCACCGGTCCCATCGACGTGCCCTGCACATACCAGCCGCCACCGCAACTCTGGCCGAAGGGGTAGACCAGCCGGCCATTGAAGCCCGAAGGTGGCTTGACGGCCGTCGGGTTGGGATTGCCGACCGGGTCGCCCAGCACCGCGATCTGGTAGATGCCGCGGTTGATCACGCCGGTTTCGAGCCGCACGATGTAGGGCACGGTGCGGCCGTCGAGCAAGGTGGTCTGTTCGACCACCGCCGGCGGGTTGGCCGTGTCGTACTTCTGCCAGACCGCGGTGCCGGCCCTGGTCTTGTCGTGATAGACCCAGTCGACACGTGTGGGTGCCGCGCAGTTGGGGTCGGTATTGGGCGCCGATGTGAGCGTCGGCCCGCCGGGGTAGATGGTGAAGGCGTCGGTCTGGCACTTGAAGCTGGCTTCTTGCGGCGCATAGAGGATGGGACCCTGCACCGGGTAGGCGGTCAGCTTGAGGCTGCCACGCAGCCTGGTGGCGTCGGTCGAGTCGCGGACCTCGATGGTGTTGTCGCCCCGGACCATGCCGGTGAGCAGGCCGAGCGACGCATTGCCGGTCGGCGCCTTCTGGAACTGGCTGGTCACGTCGGCGCCGTTCAGCAGCACCTTCACGCCTGAAACGACGCTGCCGTCGGCCGCCGCCAGCTGCACCAGCGTGTCGCTGCCGCTCGTCATCTTTTCGGGCGAGGAAAGGCTCTGCACCGAGATCGCCGGTGCTGCGGGGGTGACGGCCGGGCCGGCCACCACCGTCGAATTTCCGCCGCCGCCGCAGCCGGCCAGGCCGCCAATGCCCACGACACCCACGACCCCCAGGGCGAAAGTGCCCGCCATATGAAACTTTCTCATCTTGTCTCCAGCGTTGTTATCTTCGATTCACCGCGATTCGATTTCTGCTTGTGGGGCATTCATCCATATTCCGACAGGCGGAATATGAATTTCAACTCCGGCAGAGTTTAGAACCTGGTATCAGGCCCGTAAACAGAACCTAGGGATAGTCCGAACCCCGAGGCCCGGGATAACCATCAACCGATATTGGAGGCAATCTTCTAATATTCCGCATATCGGAATAAGGAGACCAGATGGGTAGAAAACGCGTCCTGGCGCAGGCCCACCAGGAGCCCGGGCCGGTGGAACAAGACGCGCGCTTCGTCACCGCGCTGGCCCGCGGAATCGAACTGCTCCGCGTCTTCAAGACCCATGACCGATGGCTCAGCCACCGCGAACTGGTGCTCCGCACCGCCCTGCCACCGGCGACCGTTTCCCGCCTGACCTTCACCCTGACTTCGCTCGGCTACCTGGCGCACCGTCACGACACGGGCGAATACGCGCTCAGCCCCGCCGTGCTGGGGCTGGGGTTCTCGATGCTCAGCAATTTCGACATCGCCCGCATTGCCCGGCCGACCCTGCAGACGCTGGCGGAACAATGCCAGGCAGCCGTTTCGCTCGGCGCCCGGCATCAGCTCGAAATGGTCTATGTCGCGCACTGCCGCAGCACGCAGCGGCTCCTGCTGGGGCTGGACGTGGGTGCGAGGATTCCCTTCGCCTGCACCTCCATGGGCCAGGCGGTGCTGTTCCACATGAACGAGGCGGAACGTTTGCCGCTGCTGCAGCGCATAGAGGCGGCGGACGGTGCCGATTGGCCAGCCCACCGACAGCGCCTGGCCCGGGCGCAGGCGCAATACGCGGCGCTGGGATTCGTCACCACCGAAGGTGAGTGGGACCCGGTCATCTCCGCTGCGTCGGTGCCGGTCGACCTGGGCGACGGCCGCACGCTGCTCGGCCTTTCGGTCGGCGGCCCGTCGACCTGGTTGAAGGGCAGCTTCCTTCATGAAGAGGTGGGGCCTTTGCTGGTGCGTGCCGCCGAGACCATCGTCGCGAATATTCATGCTGCCGACTGGAAGTATTGAAGAACCGGGTCGCCGGATTTTTATTCGCGTCGGCCGGACATAACCCCGGTCGAACATGCAAAAGCAAGAAGCAATAATCGCGAAACGGCACCTCCCGAATAATCATCCCTGATTATCAGGCACCTCTTTCGAAAGCCGTAGCCGACCGCCGTTTCCATATGCCTGGCGGCGTTCGCGGCGGCAAAAGCGCGGCCGCCGCCCCCCCGGTCATCGAGGACTGCAATATCCATGCGCTCCGTCTGAGAAATGACGCCGTCACATGCCTGTCTTTTCACGGTAATAGTCTTTTCTGCTGTTACCAACAGACATCAACATGCGACATTCAATCTACAGACACGCGACATCTCCGGTGCAGCGCGCCGCTTTGCTGGCCCTGATCATGGGCGGCGCCCTGGCCCTGGGCGCCTGCGGCGGTGGCAACGACCCCGTGGTGGTGGACAGCACCACGCCGGTCGCACCCGTGACCCCGGTGAACCCGGTCACTCCGGTGGTGCCCGTCGCACTGGGAGCGCCGGTGCTGACCTTTGTTTCGCCACAGGAAAGCATCGACCTCAGCAACTACACGCTGACCCTGCGCAAGACCCTGCCGGTGAACCTGGCGACCGGCGCCAACCAGATCGCCGCCGAGGTTTCGGCCGTGACCTACAACGAAGCCACCGACAGCCTGTTCATCGTCGGCGATGAAGGCTCCTACATCACGCAACTGTCCAAGACCACCGGCGAGGTGATCGACACCATGACCCTGCCCGCCGGCCTGTTCGGCGACCCGGAAGGCCTGACCGCCGTGGGCAACGGCCGTTTCGTGGTGGCCAACGAACGTGAACGCACCGCCAACCTGTTGACCTATGCAGGCGGCACCACGCTGAACGCGAGCACCGTGCGCAGCGTGAAGCTGGGCACCACCGTCGGCAACATCGGCCTGGAGGGCGTCACGCTCGACCCCGCTACCGGCGGCTACATCTTCGTCAAGGAAATGACGCCCCAGGGCATTTTCCAGACCACCATCGACTTCACCGCCGGCACCGCCAGCAACGGTTCGGCGACCACGGTCGATTCGACCAACCTGTTCGACCCGGCACTGATGGGCATGGACGACATCGCCGACGTGCACGCGCTGTCCAACACGCTGCCGCCGACCGCGCCCGATTACCGTCACCTGATGGTGCTGGGCCAGGAAAACGGCCGCATCCTGAAGGTCGACCGGGCCGGCCGCATCTACGGCCGCCTGGACCTTCCCAACGCACCGCTGAACCTTGGCCACGAAGGCCTCACCTTCGACAAGCAGCTCAACATGTACGTCACCAACGAAGCCGGTGGCGGCAGCCAGGCCTTGCCGCAGCTGTGGGTGTACACGCCCACCCGCACCGCAGCGCAAGTGGGCCTTTCGAGCAATTTCTACCTGACCTTCACCGCGCCCGTCGCTGCCGGTACCGGCAACCTGACGCTGGTGGGCAGCGCTGGAGACACCCGCACCATCGCCGTCGGCGACACCACGCAGGTCAGTTTCAGCGGCAACACCCTCAAGCTGAACCCCACCGCCGACCTGGTGCCCAACACCACCTACAGCATCCAGTACGCCGCCGGCGTCATCAGGGACGCAACCGGCCTGGCGACCACCGCGGTCAACAGCCCGCAGACACTGAGCTTCACGAGCGTGCGCGACACCACGCCGCCGACGCTGCAAAGCTCAACACCGCTGGACAACGCCACCGGCGTGACAGCCGCCGCCAACATCGTGCTGACCTTCAGCGAACCGGTGCGGGCCGGCGCCGGAAGCTTCACCATCACCAACGGCAGCGACGATGTGCGCACCATCAGCGCCAGCGACACGAGCCAGGTGAACATCAGCGGTGCGGTGGTCACCATCAACCCGGTCGGCGACCTGCGCACCGGCACCACCTATGCGGTGCAGGCCAGCGCCACCGCCGTGCTCGACACGGTCGGCAATGCCTTTGCCGGCATCAGCGACAGCGTCACGCTGAACTTCACCACCATCGGCGCGGCACCGGTGGCCACGCCCATGCTGCTGATCTCCGAAGTCAATTCGAACGCGTCGGGCGGTGACTTCTTCGAGATCTACAACTACGGCACCAGCGCGGTCAGCCTGCTCGGCTGGAAGTGGGACGACGACTCGGCCAGCACCACCGATGCCGCCAGCGTTTCGTTCCCCGCCGTGAGCATCGCCGCCGGCCAGCGCCTGGTGGTGGTCGCGTCCTCCGACCTGGCCGCCTTCACCAGCGCCTGGGGCCTCAACGCCGCAACCTTCAACGGTGTCGCGCTGGGCGGCCCGGGCCTGGGCCAGGGCGACGCGATCGTGCTGTTCAACGCCACGGGGCAGGTAGCCGCACGCTTCAACTACGGCGCAGCCGCCATCACCGCCACCGATGGCACGGTGATCCCGTCGGCCGCGCCGGCCGCGGGCGTCACCGCCAGCTACGGCGTGCATGCCGGGGCGGTCTTCGGCGGCAGCTCCATCAGCTCTGCCGTGTGGGACGGTGTGTCGACCTCGGTTCCGGCCTACCGCGCGGCGGCGGTCGGCTTTTTGGGCGGATTCGCCCAACCCGCCGCTCCGACCGCCCTCGGGTCGCCTGGTCAGTAAAAGCCTGGCATTCGGCGGACGGACCTGCGGCACCGCGACCGCAGGGGCGACCTGGCGGCTACCATGCCGGCAGTGGTGACGGCGGTAGTCCGCACCCCTTTCGCCGACGCCGCCATGCAACGCCTGCTCCATATCGCCGACCGGCACCGCAGTGCCTCCACCACCCGCTGGATGGGTTTCGTGCTGGCATTCAACGCCGGCGCCGTCAACGCGGGCGGTTTCCTGGTGGTCGGCATGTACACCTCGCACATGACCGGTTTCGCCTCGCAGGTGGCCGACAGCATGATCCTCGGCAAGGGTGCCATGCTGCTGAGTGCGCTGGGCGCGCTGCTTTCCTTCGTGGCCGGTGCCGCGGCATCCGCGTTGATGGTGTCGTGGGCACGCCAGCACCGCTTGCGCAGTGCCTTCGCCCTGCCCCTGCTGCTGGAGGCCGCCTTGCTGCTGCCCTTCGGCCTGATGGGTGCGATCACGCTCAATTTCCATACACCGTTCGCCGTGCCGCCAACCGTGCTGCTGCTGGCTTTCATCATGGGCCTGCAGAACGCGGTGGGCACACAGGCATCGGCCGGCAGGGTGCGCAGCACCCACATGACCGGGAACGTGACCGATCTCGGCATCGAACTGGGCAAGCTCTTGTACCGCAACCGGCAAGGCCTGCCGGCCGAGCAGCGGGTACGTGCCGACCGTGGCCGGCTGCGCCTTTACGGCGGCTTGCTGCTGGCGTTCGTGGGCGGTGGTGTGTTCGGTGCGGCTGGCTTCAGTTATGTCGGTTTCTTCTGGGTGATACCGCTGTCCCTGCTGTTGCTCGTACTGGCCATGCCGCCGGTGCTGCATGACCTTCACCAGCGCAGCCACCTGCATACGGTGGTGCTGGGCCTGCGGGGCCGCTTGCGGCGCTGGCTGCGCTTGAGGCAACCGTAGAACCCGCCGCATCGGTTTCACCCCGGGTCGCATGACGCCCGGTTTACCGGCCCGTGACGGAACCACGGCTTCCGCAGCCCGTCTTCACTCGAAGACGCCGGCACCTTCATCGCGTCGTCATAAAACACAAACAAGATACGAAGCCCATGCATCCGGCCGCAGAGCCGATGCGCACGAGTATCTCCACACGATGACGACATGAATCAAGCCAGCGCCTCCAAGACGACCCGCCGCAACGCCCTTCGCATGTTCGGTGCAGCACCGATGCTGCCCCTGGGCAGCGTTGCCTTCCTGACCGGATGCGGCGGCGGCAACGACGCCATCGTCACCACGCCGACCACCACCCCGCCGGTCGTCACGCCGCCGGTGGTTGCAGCCAATTTCAGGTCAGCCGAGATCCTGGCCATGGCCGCCCCCACGCTGAGCACGCCGGCCGCGATGGCCACGACCAGCGTCGGCTCGACCATGCGGATCAGCTACGACAACGGCAGCACCGTGGACTTCCAGCTGGCCTACCAGCCCTTCTTCATGACCGGCGAACTGGTGCCGGACGGCAAGGGCGGCACCGTGCTGGCCGGTGGTTACGTCGATGCCTACAACCAGCCCATCGTCGATGCGTCGGTGGCCGGCAAGTCGCGCCAGTTCTTCTCGGATTCTCCCGACGGCACCTCGCTGCTGACCCTGGCCAACCCCACCGTGGCCGGCATCAAGGGCAAGGCGGTCTTCGCCGTGGTTCAGTTCGAATACACCACCCGCGACCAGGCCGGCAACAGCACCTACGGCACCCTGCCGTCGCCCATCGCGGTGCTGACGCTGGACCAGGACCAGGCCACCGGCAAGCTGACCCTGGTGAAATACCACAACGTCGACACCTCGGCGGCCCACGGCCTGTGGATCACCTGCGGTGCAAGCCTGTCGCCGTGGAACACCCACCTGTCGAGCGAAGAGTACGAACCGGACGCCTTCGTCGCCGCCGGCAGCGCCATGTTCAAGGCCTACAGCAAGAACGTTTTCGGCAGCGAAACCGCCGCCAACCCGTACCACTACGGACACATGCCCGAAGTCACCGTCAACCCTGACGGCACCGGCACCATCAAGAAGCATTACTGCATGGGCCGCATCTCGCACGAGCTGGTGCAGGTGATGCCCGACAACCGCACCGTCATCATGGGTGACGACTACACCAACGGCGGCTTCTTCATGTTCGTCGCGGACGTGGAAAAAGACCTGTCCGCCGGCACCCTGTACGTCGCCCGCTACGCAGCCGGCTACTCCATCGACCCGGCGGCGGCGGCTACCAAAATGAGCTGGATCAAGCTCGGCCACGCCACCAGCGCCGAAGTCGAACGCATGGCCGCCACCCTAAAGCCGAGCGACATCATCGACGTGGTGTACGCGGTGCAGAACGGGTCCAACGACGCAACGCCGCTGACCCCCGCGGGCACCATCGACAGCAGGTACACGCTGATGTACTGCGACGGCAAGGCCAACTGGGTGAAGGTCAAGGCCGGCATGGAGCGCGCCGCGGCCTTCCTGGAAACCCACCGCTACGCCAACATCGCAGGCGGCAGCATGGCCTTCACCAAGATGGAAGGCACCACCGTCAACATCAAGGACAAAATTGCCTATTCGGCGCTGCAGAACATCCAGGACTCGATGGTCTCGGGCGGCAAGGGCTGGACGGCCGCCACCAACATCGCCCTGCCGAAGAAGCTCGGCGCCGGCGGTGTCATGGCGCACAACCTGGGCGGGGCGCAGGTCGACTCGTCGGGTGCCGCCATCGCCAGCGAATGGGTGCCCATGCAGACCCGCGCACTGATCGTCGGTGAAGACATCGCCGCCGACGCGCTGGGCAACACCGCCAACCCGAACATGATCGCCAATCCGGACAACCTGAAGTTCTCCGAGAAGATGCGCACGCTGTTCATCGGCGAAGACAGCGGCCAGCACGTCAACAACTTCCTGTGGGCCTACAACGTCGACACCAAGAAGCTGTCGCGTGTCATGTCGATCCCGGCGGGCGGCGAATCCACCGGCCTGCATGCGGTCGACGAGATCAACGGCTGGACCTACATCATGAGCAACTTCCAGCATGCCGGCGACTGGGGCAGCATCCACTCGGTGGTGCAGGCCACGCTCGACCCCCTGGTGCGCGCCAACTACAAGGACCGCTTCGGCGCGTCGGTGGGTTACCTCACCGGCACCCAGACGCAATACTCCACCGGCGTCAAGAAGGGCTGACGGCCCCGCCCCGAGGGAGAACATCCGTTGACGGCGCGGGCCGGAAGCATCAGCATTTGCCACATGCCAAACGGAGAGGCACATGGCAACTCTTGGACTTCGCGCACAGCGGTGTTTCGGTGGGTTCGGGTTCGGCGGCAGCCACCTCAGGATCGCTGCCGCCGTCGGCATCGTGCTGGTGGTGCCGCTGGCGGGCAGCGTCACCATCCTGTCGCTGAAACAGGTGATTCCCCGGCATTCCTACCCGGCGGACGGCGGGGACTGCAGCCGGTACACGCAGCTCGCATTCAAGCCCGGGGCGCCGTCGCCCACCTTCATGCCGGTCGGCGATCGCTGCGAAATCGCCGGCTACGACCGCTTCGTCCAGGCCGCCAGGGACTTCAACCTGCGCCGTGGCGTGGCGGTGGGCCTCGCCACCCTGCTGCTGACGTCGGCCCTGCTGTTCTGGGCGCTTCGCCGGAAACCCTGACCCGTCAGAGCGGCGGCTGCCGGTACACCAGCACTTTCAACGAACGCTCTCCGGACACATCCGCAAAGCTCGGCGGGTTGGCCAGGCGCTCCACGTAAATCAGCTCGGGGGCCAGCTCGGCCACCTGGTCCTGCAAGAACGCCGGCCCCAGTTCGGGTGCGTTCAGGCACAGCAGCACATGGCCGTCCGGCGCCAGCAGGTCGGGCAGGCGCCTGATCAGCCTCGCGTAGTCCTTGGTGGCGATGAAACTGCCCTTCTGGTAGCTCGGCGGGTCGACGATGACCAGCCCGTAAGGCCCGCCGCGCGCCACCTTGCCCCAGGACTTGAAAAGGTCGTGCGGCAGGAAACCGGCATTGGCCAGCACATCGTTGGCACGGTGGTTCTGCTGGCCCAGCGCCAGCGCGCCCTTGCTCATGTCGATGTTGGTGACATGGCGCGCGCCGGCCTGCAGGGCCACCACCGAGAAGGCGCAGGTATAGGCGAACAGGTTCAGCACCTTCACCCGCGACTGCGGGCCGTTGCGGGCCGCCACATGCGCCCGCACCCAGCGCCGCCCCTCGGCCATGTCGAGGAACAGCCCGTGGTTCTGGCCCTTGTCCACATGCACCCGGTAACGCGTGCCGTCTTCTTCGACCCAATGCGGATCGGGCACCGCACCGGCCATCGGCCGGGTGCTGCTCCGGCCTTCGTGGCGGCACTGGTAAACCCAGTTCAGCTGCTGGCCCGGCGCCAGCGCCTGCCAGCGTTTTTCGAGCGCTTCGCCGACGGCGGCCAGTTCGTCGTCGGTCACCGGCTGGAAGCTGGTCAGCAGCCAGACCGGTGAAAAGAAGTCGAGCGACAGGTGGCTGCAACCGGGAAACAACCCGCCACGGCCGTGGAAGACACGCTGCGCCCCGGCGGGCAGTGGCATCGAAGCGATGGCGTCAAGAAGAGGCTGCATGGAAAGGGACGGCTGGCGGGGTCGCGGGCGAAATGATCGGGCCGCGATTCTCGCCCACCGCCGGCATCACGAAACCCAGGCCCGCGCCAGCCCGTCGTTCAGGCCGGTGGCCGAGTTGATCGGGTTGTGGATGCGCGCCCGGTACAGCGTCGGGAAGTTCAGCTCGTGCAGCCAGGCGACCGGCATCTGCTCGACCAGCAGCTTCTGCACTTCGTGATAGGCCGCCTGTCGCTGGGCCGGGTCGAGCGCCTTCTGGCCCTGCTCGAACAGCGCATCCACCCGTGGGTTGCTGAAGCCTTCGACGTTGTTGAAGGGCGAGCCCTTCTCGATGTTGCTGCTGGTGTAGTTGCGGGCCACGCCCAGCGCCGGGTCCCCGTGCTGGTACAGGAAGTTGAAGGCCAGGTCGAAGTCCCATTCGTTCAGGCGCTGGTTCCAGCCTGCCACGTCGGTCGGCACCATCTCGACCTTCAGGCCGATCTCCTGCAGGTTCAGCCGGGTGATCTCGGCCATGCGTTGCCAGGTCTCGCCGTAGGGAAGCGGCAGCAGGCGGATGGTCTCGCCCTTGTAGCCGGAAGCGGCCAGCAGCTTTTTTGCCTTGTCCTTGTCGCGGCCCAGCTTGGGCAGGTCGGCGCGGTAGTACTTCAGGTGGCTGTTGAAGGCGCCGGTGGCGACTTCGGCGTAACCGTACCAGGCGACCTTTCGCATGGCTTCGCGGTCGAGCGCCAGGCTGAGCGCCTGGCGGAACTCCACCTTGTCCATCGGTGCCTTGCGGTTGTTGATGTTGATCCACGACAGCGGCGCGAACATCTCCCATCCCTTGGTCGTCACCTGCACGCCGGGCAATCTGGCGAGGCGGGCGACGTCGAAGTATTCGGCCGAGCCGCCGGGCAGGATGTCGATCTTGCCGGACTCGAAAGCCGCTGCGCGCGCCGCCGCGTCGGGTATGACGTGGAAATACAGCGAGTCGACCAGCGGCAGGTCGGCCTCGTGGTACTGGTCGTTGCGCACCAGCTGGATATAGCTTCCGCGCGACCATTCCTTGAACTTGAAAGGGCCGGTCCCGATGGGCGTGGCATTGGCCGGGTGCTTCAGGAAGTCGGGTGCGCCTTCGTAGATGTGCCGGGGCACCATCGGCATGCCGTTGGCCGGGAAGATGCCGATGAAGGGACCGAACGGGTACTTGAGCCTGAACTCGACCGTCAGCGGGTCGACCGCCCTGATGCTCTCGACCGCCCCGATGTTGGAACGTGCTCGGGCGTGCACCTTGCGCAGGAACACGTCGATGGAAAACACCACGTCGGCCGAGGTGAACGGCTTGCCGTCATGCCACTTGACGTTGGGCTTGAGCTTGAAGACATAGGTCAGGCCGTCCGGGCTGATGGTCCACGAGGTGGCCAGCGAAGGCACCGGCGTGAGCTTCTCGTCGTAGCCCAGCAAACCTTCGTAGATGTTTCCGCCGACCAGCAGCGCCGGGCCGTTGGAAATGGTGCCGATCATGATGCTCGGCGGTTCGGGCTGCAGCGCCACGTTGATGGTGCCGCCCTTCTGCCCGGCGGCCAGGAGGTGCATCGGAATGCCGGCCAGGCTCAGGCCGGAGGCGGTGGCGGCAGCGGTCTGCAGGAGCTTGCGACGTTTCATGAGGGCAACCCGGTGGTTTGAAGTTGAAGAATTCATTTGCCGGCGAAGGCGGCAGCGCCGTCTTTCCGGGCCTGGTCCAGCACCAGCCGGCGGTCGGAGTCGAGCATGTAGCCGGCCTTCACCAGCCCGGTCACGGCTCCGTCGACCCTGGCCAGGTAGCCCGGCAACTGCTGCGGGTAACGGGTCGACAGCGCCTCGCAGCTGTCGTCGGCCGAAGGCTGGCGCGGCAGCGCCACGTAGCCGTCGTAGACATTGCACACCTGGTTCATCAGGAAACCGTCGCCGGCTTCGGCGGCCCTGGTCGGGATGTTGTTCACCGCGCCCAGGTTCAGATATGCACCGACATCACCGAACACCCGGCCTTCGAAGGCAGGCTTGACCGACAGCGTCCTCAAACCGGTCACATGGGCCTGCGCGTCGCCGCAGACGGAAGCGATGGCGAGAGCGATGGCAAAAGCGGTGACAAGGGCGGTGGCGGAAGCAATGGCGCCGGGCGCCAAAAGGGGTCGGATCAATCGCATGTCGGCTGCATTTTGAAATTTACAATATCGTCATATTGCAACATGCAATTTGCAGGCCAACCCGGCCCGAACCCGGGTGCCTAGGCAGCGGGCCGACAGCGCAACAGCAGGATGTCGACCAGCATTTCCAGCTGGGCCGCCTCGGAGTTTTCGACCGGGCCGAAGACCCGCTGGATGCCCAGCCCGCGCAGCACCGACGTGACCAGTTGCAGAAAGGTCTCGGTCTCGGTTCCCGGCGGAATCTCCGGGAAGACTTCCAGGAACCGCGACAGCAACTGCTGGCCGCCCTGGTGCCGCCGCCGGGCCAGGTCGGACCGGGTGGATTCGTCGTCGGTCAGCCTGAAATAGAGATTCCACGCGGCAATGAAACGCGGCGTCGAATAACTGCGGCGCCACAGCGCATGGATGAACAGGCCGGCCCGTTGCGGCAGGGGCTCCGAAGCCTCCGGCCATACGCCGCCTTCGGATATCGGCTGGCTCAGGATGTGGTCCACCAGGCTGACCATCAGGTGGGCCTTGCTCGGAAAGTGATGCTGCACCGCCCCAGCCGTCATGCCGGCCCGCTGCGCGACTTCGAGAATGGTGGCGCGGTCGACACCTTTTTCGCCCACCAGGGCCAGCGCGGTATCCAGCAGCAGCACGCGGGTGCCTGCCGAGCGGTCGACCTGGCGTCGGCGCGCAGGTCTCGTGGCCGGATCGGCGGGCCTCACGGCGTTTGGCAGGCGCTGTCGAGCCCCGCCATGCCCGCCAGCTTCTGCAGCCGCGACCGCTGCTCCAGGCAGGCCTGGTGCTGGGCTTCAGCTGCCTTCTGTTGCGCCAGCCGGGTGGCCTGGTCGCGTGACGCCTGCAGCTGGGCCACCCGTTCGCGTATCTGCGGCATGACGGCCAGTGCGGCCTTTTCGCCTTCGAGGATTGCGCTGGCACGCTGGGTGAAGTCGGCAGAGCCGATGTCCAGCACCTGCGGCCGCACGATGACGTCGGCCCGCGCCAGTTCGGCCTGGCCCAGCTTCTGGCCCATGATGGCGATGGACTGGCCCAGCGTCGCCAGCATGCCGGCGGGCGTCTGGCCGCGCGCCTTGCTGGAGATGTCCACCGCGATCACCACCTCGGCGCCCAGCTGGCGCGCCGCATCGACCGGCACGGGGCTGACGACGCCGCCATCCACGAAGTGGTATTTGCCGATGGTCACCGGCTGGAAAACACCGGGCACGCTGCTCGAAGCACGCACCGCCTGGCCGGTGTTGCCACGCAAGAAAACGGTGCGTTCGCCGTCTTCCAGCCGGGTCGCGACCGCGGCGAAAGGTTTGGACAGGCGCTCGAGCGGCTGGCGCCGCACCTGCTCGTTGACGTAGTCCTCGAGCCTCTGGCCAAGCACCAGTCCGCCGGAAGAAAGCTGCAGGTCGCGGATCTTCGATTCGTCCAGTGCGACGGCTTTTTCCTGCAGCTCGAACGCGTTCATGCCGCTGGCATACAGCGCGCCCACCACGCTGCCGGCGCTGGTTCCGGCCACCACGACGGGTGCGAAACCGTTGGCTTCCAGCATCTTGATGACACCGATGTGCGCGAAACCCTTGGCCGCTCCGCCGCCCAGGGCGACGCCGATCCTGATGCCCGGCGCGGCGGACGCCACCACGCCGGCCGGCGCGGTGACCGGTGCGGCCGGCGCGGCAGCCGTGCCGGCCGGTGGCGTGCTGCCGCAGCCGGCCAGGGCGATGGCAGCCACCAGGCCGATCAGGCCCAGCGGGCGACGCAGGGGGCCGAGGGCGGCGAAGACAGTCGGAGCGTTGAAACGCATGCAGGTGAGGGACGTTGGGGAAAAGCGCATGAGTCTATCGACCAGCCGGACGACGAAAGGTTTCCAGCCTGTCGGCCAGGCCACTTAGCATTTCCGGCCCAGCCACGTTTTGGAGACTGAGCATGCCAGCGAAGAACACGATCTGCATCTGGTACGACGGCGCCGCCCTGGAGGCCGCGACCTTCTACGCCCGGACCTTTCCGGACAGCACGGTCGGCGCCGTCCACCTCGCGCCCGGAGACTTTCCTTCCGGCCGGCAGGGTGACGTGCTGACGGTCGAATTCACCGTGGCGGGCATCCCGTGCATAGGCCTGAACGGCGGCCCGCAGTTCAGGCAGAGCGAGGCGTTTTCCTTCCAGATCTCCACGGCGGACCAGGAGGAGACCGACCGCCTGTGGAACGCCATCGTCGGCAATGGCGGCCAGGAAAGCGCCTGCGGCTGGTGCAAGGATCGCTGGGGACTGTCGTGGCAGATCACGCCGCGGGTGCTGATCGAGGGCACCACCGACCCCGATCCGGCTGTCGCCAGGCGGGTGTTCGACGCGATGATGACCATGCGCAAGATAGACATCGCCGCCATCGAGGCGGCCCGGCGCGGCTAGGCGTCCGGGCAGATGCCCTTCAGTGTTCCTCGACCGGGGCCTTGGGGAAAAGACGGTCGCGGATGATGGTGGCCGCCACGCTGCTTGCCACCACCACCGCGATGCCGATCCAGCCGGCCAGGTCGACGTGTTCGTCGAAGAACCAGATGCCGAACAGCACCGCGAACAGGATTCCGCAGTACTGCAGGTTGGCCACCACCAGCGTCTCTACATGCGACTGCGCCGCGCCGTAGGCCCGCGTCAGCGCGAGCTGGCCGAAGGCGGCGGACAGGCCGATCAGCAGCAGCCAGACGGCATTGGCCCAGTGCCAGGCGGACGTGCCGGACACCAGCATCCACACTCCGCCGACCAGTGCGGTGGCCAGCGCGTAGTAGAAGACCACCCGCGTTTCAGGCTCGCCGACCCGGGTCAGCGCCACCACCTGAAGATAGGCAAAAGCCGCCAGCAGACCCGACAGCAGGCCGGAAAGCGTGGCGGCAATGGCCTGTGGATCGGCTCCGGGCTTGAGGATCATCACGACCCCGGCGAATCCCGCGACCACCGTCGACAGCAGCGCCAGCTGGCCGAGCAGCATGCGGCTTTCGCCCTCCTTCGTGCCGCCGGTCACATAGGCCATGAAACCGGCGCCCACCAGGAACAACGCCACCCAGACACTGCTGAGGTAGTTGAGGGTCATGGCCGCGCCCAGCGGCAGGTAGGCGAGCGCATAGAACCACGCCGACATCGAGAAACTGCCCACCAGGCTGCGCGATGCATGCAGCTTGAAGTGCGTGGTGCGCAGGCTGATGCCCTGCGACCAGGCCAGCAGTGCGATCACCAGGGCGCTGATGACGCCGCGCCAGAACACCAGTTCGGCGCTGCTGAAGAAGGTCGCCCCCTTCTTGACGCACACGCCCATGACGGCGAAAAGAAGCGACGCGACGATCATCCACATGGGAAGCAGCTTTCCGGACCAAAACAATGAAGTCGTCGATTGTCGCGGCCAGGCCATCCGGGCCGGGCCCGGCATTACCATTCGCCGCCATGCCAACCGTCCCTGCCGCTCCCACCGTTCCCGTCCTTCCCGCGCCGCCGTTTCTCCACACGCCTTCGGGCCGGGCCACCATCGCCGATGTGGCCCGGGCGGCCGGTGTTTCCAAGGCCACCGTTTCACGCTACTTCAACCACCGCGAGACGCTGCTCACACCCGACATCGCCGCCCGGGTGCAGGCTGCGGTCGCCGCCCTGGCCTATTCGCCCAGCCCGATGGCGCAAGCCCTCAAGCGCGGCCGGTCGCGGCTGATCGGGCTGGTGGTGGCGGACGTCACCAACCCGTTTTCGGTGGCCGTGCTGCGCGGAGCCGAAAAGGCCTGCCAGGAGGCCGGCTACCTGGTCATGCTGTTCAACCTGGGCAACGAAAGCGGGCGCGAACGGCAGGCCATCGAGGCCCTGGCGTCGTACCAGGTCGAAGGTTTCATCCTCAACCGCGTGGGCGACGATGCCGCCGCCATGGCCGAGGCGGCACGCAAGGCGAGGCCGATGGTCCTGGTCGACCGGCGCAACGACAGCCTGGCGGCCGACTTCGTCTCGCTCGACAACACCGCCGCCGCCCACACGGCGCTGCAGCACCTCGTCGACGCCGGTTTCCGCCATGTGCTGTTCGTCACCGAGCCGCTGGAAGACGTCAGTTCACGGCATGAACGCGCCCTCGCCTTCCAGGCGCTTGCGACGTCGGCCGGCATCCACGGCGAGGTGCTGGAACATGAAGGCGACGACCCGGCCCTGCGCGCGGCGCTGCGCCGGTTGCGCGACGCCGCCAACGCCGACGGGCTCCAGCCCGGTGTGATCACCGGCAATGCGGTCACCACGCTGCGGGTGGCCACGGTGGTGGCCGGCCTGGGCTGGCAATGGGGACGCGACCTCGGTTTCATCGGCTTCGACGACACCGACTGGGCGCCGCTGATCGGCCCCGGCCTCACCACGGTCGCACAACCGACCGATGCCCTCGGCAAGGCCGCCGTCGAATGCCTGCTTCAGCGGCTGAACGGCGCTACCCACGCGCCGCGCGAGATTCTCCTGCCCGGTCGCCTGATGGTGCGCGGCTCGAGCCGCTCCGCCCTGCTGAGTTGAGCACCGGACCGACTTCAGGGTAAATCCCAGGTCGGCCGCAGTGCCCTCACCGATACACTGAAACCGGTTTCAGACATGGCGCAAGCACTCCGGTGCGGCCTACCTTCAGTGAATTACACCTTCCAATTCGGCGACGTATTCGCCGCCTGGCCCCTGCTGCTCAAGGGCACCTGGACCACCATCCAGCTGTCCTTCCTGGCGATGGTGCTGGGCCTGGTGGTCGCCGTGCTGTGCGCCTGGGGCAAGACCTCAGGCCCGCGGCCGCTGCGCTTCCTGATCAACACCTACATCGAGCTGATCCGCAACACGCCGTTCCTGGTGCAGTTGTTCTTCTTCTTCTTCGCGCTGCCCGCGCTGGGCCTGCGCTGGTCGCCCTACACCGCCGCCCTCACCGCACTGGTGGTCAACCTCGGCGCATACGCGGCCGAGATCATCCGCGCCGGCATCGAGTCGATTCCCAGGGGACAGGTCGAAGCCGGGCTGGCGCTCAACCTGAAGCGCTGGGAAATCTTCCGTTTCGTCATCATCAAGCCCGCCCTGCGCGCCATCTATCCGGCGCTGACGAGCCAGTTCATCCTGCTGATGCTCAGCTCGGCGGTGGTGTCGGTCATTTCGGCTGACGACCTCACCTCGGTCGCCGCCAACCTGCAGTCGCAGACCTTCCGCAGTTTCGAGATCTACATCGTGGTGGCGGGCATCTACCTGCTGCTGTCGATGGCGTTCTCGGCGCTCTTCAAGCTGGTGTTCAACGCCACGCTCAACTACCCCGACCGGAAGTAGGAAACCGTCATGCGTACTTTCGGTACTCCCGAGTTCTGGTTCATTCTCGAAGCCGCCAGGTGGACCCTGGCGCTGTCGGCCATCGCCGTGTTCTTCGGCGGCATCGGCGGCCTGGCGGTCGCCTTGTCGCGTGTCTCGCCGCTGGCGTGGGTGCGTGGCCTGGCCACCGCCTTCGTGCAGGTCTTCCAGGGCACGCCGCTGCTGCTGCAACTGTTCCTGATCTTCTTCGGCGCACCCATCCTGGGGCTGGACATCAACCCCTGGATCGCCGCCGGCGTGGCGCTGTCGCTCAATACCGCGGCCTTCCTGGGCCAGATCTGGCGCGGCTGCATCGAGGCCATCCCGCGCGGCCAGTGGGAAGCCGCCGAGGCGCTCAACCTGTCGTACACGTCCCGCATGCGCGACGTGGTGCTGCCCCAGGCCTGGAAGATCGCGGTACCGCCCACGGTGGGTTACCTGGTGCAGGTCATCAAGGGCACCTCGCTGGCCGCCATCATCGGTTTCACCGAGATCACCCGCGCCGGCCAGATCGTCAACAACGCCACCTTCCAGCCGCTGCTGGTCTTCAGCGTGGTGGCCGCCATCTACTTCGTGATGTGCTGGCCGCTGTCGCTGCTGGCCGGGCACATGGAGCGCCGACTGGCCTCGACACTCACCCGCTGACCGGCAGGCGCCCTTCAGCTTCGACCGTTCCCACAAAGGAGACTTCCATGCACCGCTTCATCCAACGCCGCACCCTCGTCGCCGCCGCCCTGGTCCTGGGGTCCAGCCTGGCCGCCATCGCGCCGGTCCATGCGCAATCGATCGCCGACATCAAGAAAAAGGGCGAGATCACCGTCGGCATGCTGGTCGACTTTCCGCCCTACGGCACCACCGACGCCAAGAACCAGCCCGACGGCTACGACGCCGACGTGGCCAAGCTGCTGGCCAGGGACCTGGGCGTGAAGGTCAACATCGTTCCCGTCACCGGCCCCAACCGCATTCCCTTCCTGCTGACCAACAAGGTCGATGTGCTGGTCGCCTCCCTGGCGGTGACGCCGGAACGTGCCAAGCAGGTCACCTTCTCGCAACCCTACGCGGCCGCCACCATCGTGCTGTACGGAAAAAAGACCGACGCCATCGCCAACGCCGCCGCCCTGAAGGGCAAACGCATCGGCGTGGCCCGTGCTTCCACCCAGGACATCGCGGTCACCAAGGCTGCGCCGGAAGGCACCGAGATCCGCCGTTTCGACGACGACGCCTCGGCCATGCAGGCCCTGCTGTCGGGCCAGGTCGACGCCATCGGCTGCTCGGTCACCGTGGCCGCGCAGATCGCCAAGCGCGCTCCGGCCGGCATGTATGAAAACAAGTTCAACCTGGTGCAGCAGAACATGGGCATCGCCATGCGTCCCGGCCAGGCCGAACTCGAAAAGACCGTCAACGACTTCGTCGCCAAGCACAGCGCCGACGGCGAGCTGAACAAGCTCTACCAGAAGTGGCTGGGCGCCGACCTGCCGAAGTTCCAGTAAGAAAACCAGACCCCGCAAGAGAGCCACGAGCATGACGGACCCTGTCACCACCGCCGCACCGCAAGAACCCATCATCCGCATGGAGGGGGTGAACAAGTGGTACGGGCAATTCCAGGTGCTCACCGGCATCGACCTGAGCGTACGCACCGGCGAACGCATCGTCGTGTGCGGGCCGTCAGGCTCGGGCAAGTCGACGCTGATCCGCTGCATCAACCGGCTGGAAACGGTGCAGCAGGGCCGCATCCTGGTGGACGGCATCGACCTGACGGCCGGTGGCAAGAACGTCGACCGGGTGCGGGCCGAGGTCGGCATGGTGTTCCAGCAGTTCAACCTGTTCCCGCACCTGACCATCCTCGAGAACTGCACGCTGGCGCCGATGCGCTCGCGCGGCCTGGACAAGGCGCAGGCCGAGGAAGTCGCCATGAAATACCTGACCCGGGTGCGTATCCCCGAGCAGGCGAAGAAGTACCCCAGCCAGCTTTCCGGCGGCCAGCAGCAGCGGGTGGCCATCGCCCGCGCGTTGTGCATGGCGCCCAAGATCATGCTGTTCGACGAACCCACTTCGGCGCTCGACCCCGAGATGGTCAAGGAAGTGCTGGACACCATGATCTCGCTGGCCGACGACGGCATGACCATGCTGTGTGTCACCCACGAAATGGGTTTTGCCCGCAGCGTGGCCGACCGGGTGATCTTCATGGCCGAAGGAAAGATCGTCGAGCAGGCGCCGCCCCGGGAATTCTTCTCCAACCCGCAGAACGAGAAGACCCGCACCTTCCTGGGCCAGATCCTCAGCTCCAACCACGCATGAGCGCCGTGAAGCCGATGACCGAAGCGCCACCCGTCCTGATTTCCCTGACCTCCTTCGGCGCCGCCGAAGTGATGCGTCATGGCCAGCTGTATTTCGCCGGGCTGTCGCGTGAAGCCGGCGCCGACGGCGTCGAAGTGCGCGGCGAACTGCTGGGCATGACCGGCACCGGCGGCCGCAGCGCCGAGCTGGCCGCCCTGCGCGATGCCGGCAACGTCAAGGTCTACTCGGAGCCCGAAGGCCTGTGGACCGCCGACGGCGCGCTGAACACCGGAGCACTGCAGCGGGCGCTGGACATCACCGCCCAGCTGGGCGCGCCACGGGTCAAGATGTCCATCGGCGGTTTCGGTGCGCAGTCGGTGGCATCGCTCGACATTCTCAAGACCACGCTGGCCGACGCCAGCTGCGAGATGGTCATCGAGAACGACCAGACGCCCACCGCCGGTACGCTGGGCGCACTCCAGAAATTCTTCGCCGCCGCCGATGCGGCCGCACTCGCCCTGCCGATGACCTTCGACCTGGGCAACTGGCATTACCTGGGCGAATGCCCGCTGCAGGCCGCCGCGACCTTCGGCAACCGTGTCGCCTACGTGCACACCAAGGGCGTTTTCCGCAGGCCAGACAAATGGGTGGCCGTGCCTCTGGCCGAGTCCTCCGCCCCGTGGCGCGCGGTGCTGCGTCACCTGCCGGCCGACGTGCCGTGGGCCATCGAATATCCCCTGATCGGCGACGACCTGGTTGCCGTCACCCGCCGCGAGGTCGAGGTGCTGCGCGCAGCTGCCCGCCTGCAGAAGGAAACCGCATGAGCGCGCCCTCTCCCTTCACCGCGCCGCTGCCCGGCGCAGCACGCGACGTGGCCGTCTTCGGCGAAGCGATGACCCTGTTCATCGCCGGCGAAACCGGCCCCCTGGAGCTTGTCGAGACCTTCCACCGCCGCATGGCCGGCGCCGAGATCAACGTGGCCGTCGGCCTGGCCCGCCTGGGCCTGCGCGTGGGCTGGGCCAGCCGCCTGGGTGCCGATTCGCTGGGCCGTTACCTGATGGCCGAGTTGCAGAAGGAAGGGGTGGACTGCGCCCGCGTGGTCTGCGACCCGACGCAACGCACCGGTTTCCAGTTCAAGGGACGGGTCGACGACGGCAGCGACCCGCCGGTCGAATACCACCGCAAGGGATCGGCCGCAAGCCTGATGTGCGCCGACGACGTGGACGCGGCATGGCTGCAGGCCACCCGCCACCTGCATGCCACGGGTGTATTCGCCGCCATCTCGGCCACCAGCCTGGGGGCTGCGCACCGCAGCATCGACGTGGCACTGGCCGCCGGCAGGAGCGTGTCCTTCGACCCCAACCTGCGGCCCACGCTCTGGTCTTCGACCGAGGTGATGCGTACCGAGATCAACCGACTCGCCGCCAAGGCGCATGCGGTCATGCCCGGCCTTGAAGAAGGCCGGCTGCTGACCGGCGAACAGACCGCCGAAGGCATCGCCAGGTTCTACCGCGATGCCGGCGCGCGGCTGGTCATCGTCAAGCTCGGCGAGGCCGGTGCGTATTACGACGACGTCGATGCCGGCACTGGTCATGTCGACGGTTTCCCGGTTGCCAAGGTGGTCGACACCGTGGGCGCGGGCGACGGGTTCGCGGTCGGTGTCATCAGCGCCCTGCTGGAAGGCCGCAGCGTGCAGCAAGCCACCCGCCGCGGCAGCTGGATCGGTGCCCGCCAGGTGCAGGTGCTGGGCGATTCGGAAGGCCTGCCGACCCTCGCCGAACTGCAGGCCGCCGGACTTTGAAAACCATTCGACCCATGACCATCCGCAAGAACATCCTGGTCTTCCGCGAGCTGCCGGACGAACAACTGGCGCGGCTCCGGGCCGACCACTCCGTCGTCGTCGCCAATCCGCGCAAGCCGGCTGAAAAACCGGCCTTCGAAGCCGCGCTGGAAACCGCGCACGGCCTCATCGGTTCAAGCTATCCGGTCGATGCCGAACTGCTCGCCAGGGCACCGCAACTGGAAGTGGTTTCCAGCATCTCGGTGGGTGTCGACAACTACGACCTGGCCGCCCTGCACCGGCGCGGCATCACCTTGTGCCACACGCCCGGCGTGCTGGACGAGACCGTGGCAGACACCGTGTTCGCACTCATCATGGCCAGCAGCCGCCGCATCGTCGAACTGTCGACGCTGGTGCGCGAAGGCCGCTGGACGAAGAACATCGGCGAAGATCTTTTCGGCACCGACGTGCACGGCAAGACGCTCGGCCTGCTGGGTTTCGGCCGCATCGGCCAGGCCCTGGCCCGCCGCGCCGCGCTGGGTTTCGGCATGCCGGTGCTGTATCACACACGCCGCGAGGTGGACCTTTCCGGCACGCCGCTGCAAGGCCTGGCCACCCATGCGCCGCTCGACAGCCTGCTGGCGAAGTCAGACATCGTCGCGGCCCTGCTGCCGCTGACACCGGCTACCCGTGGGCTGGTCGATGCGGCCATGTTCGCGAAGATGAAGGCAGGCGCGATCTTCATCAACGGCGGCCGCGGTGCGACGGTGCAGGAAGACGCCCTGCTACACGCGCTGGACAACGGCCCGCTGCGTGCTGCCGGGCTGGATGTGTTCGCCACCGAACCGCTGCCGCAGCAATCCCCGCTGCGCACCCATCCCAAGGTCACCCCGTTGCCGCACATCGGCTCGGCCACCCACGAAACCCGCCATGCGATGGCGGCGCTGGCCACCACCAACCTGCTGAAGGCGCTGGCCGGCGAGACCGCGCCTGCGGAATACGACACCGCGTCGCACCTGGCTTGATGGTTATTCAGCGGGCGGCGATCAGGGCCAGCTTGTCCGGGTTCCGCTGCACCAGCACCTGCGTGATGAAACGGCCGTCGGTCTGGTAGCTCTGTGCCGATTCGAGCACCCCGCCGATGAATCGCAATATCGCGGTGCGGCCGTTGAGTTCGACCAGTTCGCTACGCACGCCGTCGCCGTGGCGAAGGTGCGCTGCATAGAACAACTGGGCAATGCGGCGGCTGCCGAGCAGCGGCGCGAGAAAACTCTTCACCTTGCCGCCGCCGTCCGAAATGAGCTGGGCGTCGTCGGCCAGAAGCGCCTGCAGTCCGGCGAAGTCACCCGCCGCCAGCGCCTGTGCAAACCGGCGCATCAGCGCCGAATGCTCTGCCCGCGACACCGCCGGTCGCGGTCCTTCGGCACCCAGCGCCGCCTTGGCCCGGCTGACCATCTGCCGGCAGGCGGCCTCGCTCTTGTCCAGGGTCTGCGCGATGTCCGCGTAGTCCGCATCGAAGACCTCGCGCAGCAGGAATGCGGCCCGCGCCTCGGGTGCCAGCCGTTCCAGCAGCACCAGGAAAGCCAGCGACACGTCGTCGGCCAGCGCGCTGGTCTGTTCCGGCGTCGCGGGGCCTTGTTCCATCCAGGGCTCGGGCAGCCAAATGCCTTCGTAGTGGTTGCGCCGAACCCTGGCGCTGCGCAACCGGTCGACCGCCAGCCGGGTGGTGGCCGTTACCAGCCAGGCCTCGGGGTTTTCGACGCCGTCGTGGACAGCGGCGTTCCAGCGGATCCAGATGTCCTGCACCAGGTCTTCCGCCTCGGCGACCGAACCCAGCATGCGATAGGCGATGCCGTGCAGTCGCGGCCGTGCACGGGTGAAGTCGTCGATGGAGTCGGTCATGGCGGCGGCCATTGTGCAGGCCGACACCCGGGCCGCCGGCCCCCGCATCAGGCGAATTTCGCCTTGTCCAGCCCGAAAGCCTTGTCCGCCGAACCGGGCAGGCTGCGGAAGGCGACGTTCACCCGGTTCCACGCATTGATGGTCACCACCAGGTAGGTCAGTTCGGTGATTCCGTTTTCGCCGAACTCGGCACGTGTCGCCTGGTAGACGTCTTCGGGCACGCCGTGTTCGGGCAGCCGGGTCAGGCTCTCGGTCCAGTCCAGGGCGGCGCGTTCACGTTCGCTGAACAGCGGCGACTCGCGCCAGATCGCCAGGTGGTGCAGGCGCAGTTCCTGTGCGCCGTGGATCCTGGCCTGCTTCAGGTGCATGTCGAGACAGAAACCGCAGCCGTTGATCTGCGAGGCGCGGATGGCGATCAGGTCGCCGATGCCCTCTTCGACCAGGCCGCCCTTCTTGATCGCCATGTTGAACTCGACCAGTTTCCTGAAGAGTTCGGGGGACTGCTGCATGTAGTCGAGACGGGGGGACGCGTGTGCCATGGCATGTCTTTCAGAGTGGTCGCGGGTCGGCTCCGGGGTATCCGGTGCCATTCCACGCTCCTGCCATCAAGACGTTCGAGCATCATCATTTGTGACAAGGCACCGGCATGCGTTTCCATGAGGCATAGTGCTGCCCGATGAAAACCGCCACCGCACCAGCCTCTTCCCGCACGTTCCTGAAGAATGCAGGTGAGCTGGGCGAACTGGTGGACCGCTTCGACTGGGCCGCGACGCCCATCGGCCCGATCGAGGAATGGCAGGCCGAGATGAAGGCGGTGCTGGCCTTCGTGCTGCACAGCCCGACGCCGATGGTCACCCTGTGGGGCGACAGCGGCGTGATGATCTACAACGACGCCTACCGGCAGTTCGCCGGCAACCGCCACCCTTCGCTGCTGGGCACCAACGTGCTGGAGGGCTGGCACGAAGTGGCCGACTTCAACGCCAACGTGCTGCAGAAGGTCTACCGCGAAGGCGGCACCCTGGTCTACCAGGACCAGGAACTGGTGCTGGAGCGTGACGGCGTTCCGCGCATGCTGTGGGCCAACCTCGAGTATTCGCCGGCGTACAACGAGAGCGGTGACATCCTGGGCGTCATCGCCCTGGTGATCGAGACCACCGAACGTGTGCTGGCCGAAAGGCGCGCCGCAGCCGAGCACGCGAACGCACGGGCCAACGCCCAGCGGGTGCAGCTGGCGCTCAGCGCCGGCGCCATCATCGGCACCTGGGTATGGGACCTGCCGACCGACCGCTTCACCATCGACGCGAGTTTTGCGCGCAGTTTCGGCATCGATCCGGCGCTGGGCCACGACGGCATTCCGCTTGAACAGATCATCGCCACCGTTCACCCGGACGACCGCGAAGGGCTGATCGAAGCCATCAACGAAGTGATCGCGCGCGGCGGTGCCTACGCGCACCAGTACCGCGTGCGGCGCGACGACGGCAGGTACTACTGGATCGAGGCCAACGGCCGGGTCGACCATGCGCCCGACGGCACGGGTGCCAGTTTTCCCGGCGTGCTGCTCGACGTCGACGACCGGCGTGCGGTCGCCGCCGAACGCGACCGCGCCATCGCCATGCTGCGCACCCTGAACGACCAGCTCGAGCAACGGGTTTCGGAACGCACGGCCGAGCTGGTCAGCGCCCAGGAAGCCCTGCGGCAGTCGCAGAAGATGGAAGCGGTCGGCCAGCTGACCGGCGGCCTGGCGCACGACTTCAACAACCTGCTGGCCGGCATTTCCGGCGCGCTGCAACTGATCGGCGTGCGCCTGGCGCAAGGGCGGCAGGACGACGTCGAGCGCTACATGGGCGCAGCGCAGGGCGCGGTCAAGCGCGCCGCCGCCCTCACCCACCGGCTGCTGGCGTTTTCACGCCGGCAGACGCTGGACCCCAAGCCGACCAACATCAACCGCCTGGTGGCCGGCATGGAAGAACTGGTGCGCCGCACCGTGGGCCCCGCGGTGGAACTGGAAGTGGTCGGCGCGGGTGGCCTCTGGCCAGCGCTGGTGGACCCGTCCCAGCTCGAGAACGCGCTGCTCAATTTGTGCATCAATGCCCGCGACGCCATGCCGGACGGCGGCCGCATCACCATCGAGACCGCCAACAAGTGGCTGGACCGCCATGGCGCGCTGACCCACGATCTGCCCGAGGGCCAGTACCTGTCGCTGTGCGTGACCGACACCGGCTGCGGCATGTCGCCCGAGATCATCGAGCGGGTGTTCGAACCCTTCTTCACCACCAAGCCGATCGGCCAGGGCACCGGGCTCGGCCTGTCGATGATCTACGGCTTCGCCAAGCAGTCGGGCGGACAGGTGCGCATCTATTCGGAAGTCGGCATGGGCAGCACCGTCTGCATCTACCTTCCGCGCCACCATGTCGACGGCGACATCGACGAAGCCGCAGTGCAGTTGCGCCCACCCTCGCGTTCGGACCAGGGCGAAACCGTGCTGGTGGTAGACGACGAACCCACCGTGCGCATGCTGGTCACCGACGTGCTGCAGGACCTGGGCTACACCATGATCGAGGCCGCCGACAGCGTGGCCGGCCTGAAGATCCTGCAGTCGGACGTACGCATCGACCTGCTGGTCAGCGACGTCGGCCTGCCCGGCGGCATGAACGGCCGGCAGATGGCCGACGCGGCGAGGCTGAACCGGCCCGACCTGAAGGTGCTGTTCATCACCGGTTATGCGGAAAACGCGGCCGTCGGCAACGGCCAGCTCGAGCCCGGCATGGCGGTCATCACGAAGCCGTTTCCGGTGGAGACGCTGGGAGCCCGGGTGCGGGAGATGCTGGCGAAAACCGAGTAGCCGGTTCCGCAACCATGCCGAACAACGCCGCCGCTCCCAGCAACCGGTTTCCATGGCGGCAGCGGCCTGCCGAACCGGCCGGGCCGGCCTACGAGTTCAAGCCGCACGAGCGGGCCATGATGCCGGGTTCGCCGGCCACACCGGAGCATCCGCGCAGCCGGCGCATCGCCTATTTTTTCGTGGCGGTGCTGGTCGGCCTGACCGGCGGTTTCGGCAACGCGCTGATCAACGCCAACCTGCTCAACGTGCAGGGCGCGCTGGGCCTGTACAGCGACGAGGCGGCCTGGCTGTCCACCGCCTACCTGATGACCAACATCTGCATGAACATGCTGTTGATCAAGTTCAGGCAGCAGTACGGGCTCAACCTGTTCATCCGCATATTCCTGGGCGGCTACGTGGCGCTGACGCTGGGCCACCTGTTCGTGCACAGCTTCGCGAGCGCCATCGCGGTGCGGGCCGCCAGCGGGGTTTCGGCCGGTGTGCTGTCTTCGTTGTCGCTCTTCTATTTCATCCAGGCCCTGCCCGCGCGCTGGCGGCTCAAGGCCATCGTGCTGGGTGTGGGCGTGCCGCAGCTGGCGACACCGATGTCGCGCCTGTTTTCATCGAACCTGCTCGAGTTCGGCGGCTGGCGCACGCTGTATTACTTCGAGCTGGGCCTGGCTCTGCTGTGCCTGGCGGCGGTGGCGCTGTACCGGTTGCCGCCGAGCGAACGCATCAGGGTGTTCGAAAAACTCGACCTGGTCACCTTCGCGCTTTTCGCTCCCGGCATGGCCTTGCTGTGCGCGGTGCTGGGCCAGGGCCGCATCGTCTGGTGGACCGAGGTTGCCTGGCTCGGCTGGGCGCTGTGCGGCGCCATCGCGCTGCTGTCGGCCGCCCTGGTGATCGAGCACAACCGGGCCAACCCGCTGCTCAACACCCGCTGGCTGGGCAGCGGCGACATCGTGCGTTTTGCCCTGGTGGCCACGCTGCTGCGGCTGCTGCTGTCGGAGCAGACTTTCGGGGTGGTCGGCCTGCTCACGGCCCTGGGTGTCAACAACGACCAGCTGGGCGGCCTGTTCGGCTGGGTGACGCTGGCCACGGTGGCCGGCATCGCCACCAGCGCGCTGACCATCAACCCGCTGCGGCTGGGCACCCCCATCGCGGTCGCGCTGGGCTGCATCGCGCTGGGCAGTTTTCTGGACACCCGCGCCACCAGCCTGTACCGGCCGCAGGACTTCATGCTGAGCCAGTCGCTGCTGGGTTTTGCGACCGCGCTTTTCATGGGACCGGCGCTGCTGTTCGGGCTGACTTCGGCGCTGAAGAAGGGGCCCTCGCACATCGTGAGTTTCTCCGCGCTTTTCAGCATCACCCAAAGCCTGGGCGGTCTGGCCGGCAGCGCCCTGCTGGGCACCTTCCAGGTGGTGCGCGAGAAGTTCCATTCGCACGAACTGGTGCAGTCGATCACGCTGATCGACCCGCTGGTCGCTTCGCGGGTGCAGTCCGGCGCCAGTGCCTACGGCCGGGTGGTAGGCGACACCGCATTGCGCCAGGCCCAGGGCAGCAGCGTGCTGAGTCAGACCGTGACCCGCGAGGCCAATGTGCTGGCCTTCAACGACGTCTTCCTGGTGGTGGGCGTGTTCGCCTGCGCCACCTTGGTGTGGGTGACCTGGCTGGTGGTGCGCAACCGGCGCCGCATGGCCGCCGCTGCACTGGCGCCCACGGCACCGACAGCCCCGGCTGCTGCCGCTTCAAAATCCTGACCCGACCTTCCCCATGCCCGACCCGAATACCCCCGCACCGCCGCAAACCCCGCCGGCCAGACGCCTGGAAGACCCCGTCGAAAGCGAGATCGACCGGGCGGCCCAGGCCGAAGAGCCACCGGCGCCTGCGCCAGCCCCGGCGGCAACGCCCGCACCGGCCACCGCGTCGGCATCAGCACCGACACCTGCCGCAGCGCCTGCCGCGGCGCCGGCACCGACCGGCTGGGCGCCGCCGCGCACCGGGCGCACCGGCACCATCGTCACGCTGCTGGTAGCCTTCATCGGCATCCTGGTGGTGCTCTACGCCTGGCAGTTGCCGCCCTTCACCAGCGACATCGAAAGCACCGACAACGCCTATGTGCGCGGCCAGACCACGGTCGTCAGCCCGCAAACCAGCGGATACGTCGCCGAAGTGCCGGTGCAGGACTACCAGCGGGTGAAGGCAGGCGACGTGCTGGCACGCATCGACGACCGCATCTACCGCCAGCGGGTCGAGCAGGCCCGCGCCACGCTCGACGGGCAGATCGCCAGCCTGGCGAATTCGGCGCAGACCCGTTTGTCGCGCGAGGCCACGGTGGCGTCGCAACTGGCCGCCGTCGCCAATGCACAGGCGCAGCTGGCGCGTGCCAGGGCCGACATGGAAAGAGTCGATGCGCTGGTGCAGGAAGGCTCGGTATCGCTGCGTGAACGCGACCAGACCCGCGCCACCCAGCGGCAGGCCCAGGCCGCCGTGGAGCAGGCCCGCGCAGCGGCTGAAATCGCGCGCCAGGACGTGCGGTCCGTCAGCGTCAACCGTGCGGGGCTGGAGGCCGGCGTGGAAGGTGCACGCGCCGCCCTGCAGCTGGCCGAAATAGACCTGTCCAACACGGTGATACGGGCGCCGAACGACGGCCGCCTGAGCGATGTCGGCGTGCGGGCCGGCCAGTACGTCACGGCTGGAACCCAGCTGATGTTCCTGGTGCCCGACCGCCTCTGGATCATCGCCAACTACAAGGAAGCACAGACCGCCGCCATGGCCCCGGGCCAGCCGGTCAGCTTCAGGGTCGATGCGCTGGGCGACCACCAGCTGACCGGCCGTGTGGAACGGCTGTCGCCGGCCGCCGGTTCGGAGTTCTCGGTGATCAAGCCGGACAACGCCACCGGCAACTTCGTGAAGGTGGCGCAGCGCATTTCGGTTCGCATCGCCATCGACCCGGACCAGCCCCAGGCCGACCGGCTGCGGCCCGGCATGTCCGTCGAGACCCGGGTGGACACCCGCGTCGCAGGGGCTCGCTGATGCGCGGTTCCCTTTCGGCTTGCGCCCTCGCCGTCATGCTGCTGGCCGCCTGTGCGGCACCGCCCTCGCCGCCCGTGCCGCCTGCTGCATCGGTCGAGGCGCCCGTGGCATGGCGAACGGTGGCCGATGCCGGCGCCCCGCCGCCCGGTGCGCAATGGTGGCGGGCCTTCGGCGACGCCACCCTGGCACGGCTGGTAGACCAGGCCCTGGCCAACAACACAGACGTCGCCACCGCCATCGCCCGGCTGGCCGAGGCCCGCGCACAGGCCGCCCTGGCCCGCGCGCAACTTGCGCCGTCGCTGGACCTGGGCGCAAGCGCCAGCCGCACCCGCAGCCTGAGCGCGGTGACCGGCCAGCCGGTCGAAAACACCAGCGCCCAGCCGCAGTTCCAGGCGGCCTATGAAGTCGACCTGTTCGGTCGCCTGGCAGACCTGAGCGAGGCATCCCGCGCGGCCTTCATGGCCAGCGCCACGGCGCGTGATGCCGCGGCCATCGGCGTGGCCGCATCCACCGCCACCGGCTACCTGACGCTGCGCGGCCTGGACGCCCGGCTGGAGGTCGCCCGGCAGACGCTGGCCGCACGGGACCAATCGCTGCGTTTTGCCCGCTCGCGTGCGGAGGTCGGCTACACGTCGCGGCTGGAACTGCGCCAGGCCCAGGTCGAATACGAAAGCGCGGTGCAGCTGGTGCCGCAACTGCAGCTGGCCGTCACCCGCCAGGAAAACGCGCTGCGCCTGCTGCTGGGAGACGTGCCCGGCGACGTGCCGCGTGGCGCCGCGCTGCTGGCCATGCAGGTGCCGCCGGTGCCGGCGGGACTGCCCTCGGAAGTGCTGCGCAGGCGGCCCGACATCGCCCAGGCCGAATACACGCTGGCCGGTGCCGATGCCAGCCTGTCGGCGGCGCGAAAGCAGTTCCTTCCGACCATCCGCCTGACCGGCACGGCGGGTTTGCTGCTGGTCAATTCCCTGTCGGACCCGACCACGCTGTGGGCGCTCGGCGGCAGTGTGCTGGCACCCATCTTCTCGGGCGGCCGGCTGCAGGCCCAGGCCGATGCGGCAGTCGCGCGGCGCGACCAGGCCGCCTTTGCCTACCGCCGCACCGCGCTGACCGCCTTCCGCGAAGTGGAAGACGCCCTGGCCGGTGTCGCCCGGCTGGCCGAACAGGGCGAAAGCCTGCAGCGCCAGCGCGACCTGCTGGCCGACACCCTGCGCCTGGCCACCAGCCGTTACCGCGCGGGTTATGCCACCTACCTCGAACAACTCGATGCGCAGCGCGGGCTGCTGGGCGCCGAGCTGTCGCTGCTGCAGACCCGCGCAGACCTGCTCAACGCAGCGGTGTCGCTGTACCAGGCCATGGGCGGCGGGTGGACCGCGACGGACGCCGACCGGCCCTGAAAATCAGGTCGCCCGGCTCTGCTCCTGGGCCAGTTGCAGCCTGAAGCGCTCGGTCATCTGCGCCTGGGTTTCCGCCGGCGCGGCCTCGCCCAGCTGGTCGTGCACCATCTGGTTCATGCTGGGCAGCACGTCGCGCGCGGCGCGCGATTCGGGCAGCCACAACTGCGATCGCATGAAGGCCTTGGCGCAGTGCAGATAGGCCTCGGCGACCGCCACCTCGATCACCAGTTTGGGTTTCTGGCGTTCGTGCACAAAAACTTCGGTGAATGCCGGCTCGTCGCGCAACTGTGCAGTGCCGTTGACGCGAAGCGTTTCATCCACGCCAGGCACCATGAAGATCAGCGAGATGCGCGGGTCGACCAGCAGGTTTTCCATCGTGTCCAGGCGGTTGTTGCCGCCTGAGTCCGGTAGCAGCAAGGTCGCGCCGTCGTCGCCGGTCTTGACGAAACCGGGTGTGCCGCCGCGTGGCGAAACGTCCAGCAACGCACCATTGGCGCCGGCGCTTGCGATCACGCAGAAAGGTGCCAGTTCGATGAATCGCCGGGCATGTACGTCGAGGCGGCCGAGTTGTTTGCGCAGTGCGCGTTCGCCCGGTGCTGCATAGAGGGCGCGCAGTTGCGCAAGGGTGCTGATCATGAGTGGTTCCCGGTGTGGATCGTTCTAATATTCTGCCTTCGCAAACGTCCGATATCGAAGTGCCCCGGCACCACCCGACAGTCGCCCCACGGCCGTCCAGCAACTGCTTATCGTTCCAGACTTCCATGCACCTGAACAAACAACATTCCGCATTCCGATCCTTCCCGGTCTGCTGCGTCGTCCTGGCCGTCGCAGCACTGTCGGCGTGCGGCACGACGCCATCGGCCGACTCCCCGCCGGTGAAACAGGTGGCGGCCGACAAGTTGCGGCCCCTGACCCGGGCGAATGCCGCGCTTCCCATGCGTGACTTCCAGAAGTCGTTACCCGGCGGCACCACCGTGCTGCGGCTGAACATCGATGTCGACGGCAAGGTGGAGGATGTGCGTATCGACAAGACCAGCGGCAATGCCTCGGTCGATTCGGCAGCAGCGCGGTCCCTGGTTGGCGCCAAATTCGCCCCTTATCGAGAAAACGGGGTCGCGATACCGGTCACCACCCTGCTTCCGGTCACGTTTCCGGCGTCGAACTGCATCATGGCCAAGCCTCTGGACTGCTGATCGAAGGCCGGGCGGCACGGCATGGTCACCCAATTTGCGACCTCCCCATGGTGGCCGATGGCCCGATGACGGCCACGGAACACGTCGCCGGGGCGTTGAAGAACGCCTGATTGACGCGGCCTGGGCAGTCCGCGCCAGCGATAGAAACTATTGCCTGCCTCCAGCTCCGGAACATGTGAGCTGACACTCCGCCGTCATGCTTGACCGGAAAAATCGTGGATTCGATCAAAACCCACGATGGAGTCAATCTTGCGCCTTCTTCCCCACCATTCACTTGCGGCCTTGCTCGCGGCGGTGGCGCTGACCGCCTGCGGCGGCGGCAACACCACGGTCGCAACACCGGCACCGGCACCGGCACCAACGCCGGCTCCCTCGCCCTCCCCGGCCCCGGACCAGGGCTGCACCGCAGCCAACACCCACTGCGCTCCGCAGCCCTGAAACCCCGCTGAAAACCAAATACAACAGGCAGGCTCCCATGAAGACACCTTCGAACGTCGACACCTCCAAACGCAACTTCATCACCCGCACCCTGGGCACCGGCGCGGCTGCCGCCGGGCTGAGCGCATTTCCGCCGGCCATCCGCCGGGCGCTGGCCATCGAGGCCAACAACGCCACCGGCACCATCCAGGACGTCAAGCACGTCGTGCTGCTGATGCTCGAAAACCGGTCCTTCGACAGCTACTTCGGCACCTTCAAGGGCGTGCGGGGTTTCGGCGATCGATTCGCGGTTCCCACGCCCAATGGGGCCAACGTGTTCTACCAGTCGTATTCCAAAAGCACGCCGGCCAGTACCTACGTGCCCTTCCGGCTGGACGAAAGCCAGGGCAATGCCCAGCGCGCCGGCAGCACGCCGCATACCTGGGTCGATTCGCAGGCCGCCTGGGACCATGGCCGCATGTACAAGTGGCCGGACGCCAAGACGCCGCTGGCCATGGGTTACTACGAAACCGCCGAGGTCGCGTTCCAGCGTGCACTGGCCGACGCCTTCACCCTTTGCGACCACTACCACTGCGGCATGCAGACCGGCACCATCGCCAACCGCCTCTTCTACTGGACTGGCACCAATGGCCCCAATGGCGTCAGCCCGGTCGACGGCAGCAAGGTGAAAGTGGCCGCGCTCAACAACCAGTTCAACGGCGGCAACGACATCGGCGCATCCACCGACGGCTGGACCTGGACCACCTACGCCGACCGGCTGCAGAAGGCCGGTGTCTCGTGGAAGGTCTACCAGAGCCTGATCGACAACTACGGTTGCAACGAGATGATGGGTTTCCGGCACTGGCGCGCCGAGATCGAGAAGATGCCGGTCGCCCGCCGGCCGCTGTATGTCGCCGCGACCGACATCACCCAGCCGGTCGGCCTGGCCGGTGCGTTCTACGACCCGGCCATCGACGACGCCCTGAGCCCGCTGGCCAAGGGCTTCGGCAACACCATGCCGCAGGGTTTCCTGGAGACCTTCCGCGCCGACATCGCCGCCGGCACCCTGCCCTCGGTGTCGTGGATCATTCCGCCGTCGGTCTACAGCGAGCATCCCGGCCCGTCCAGCCCCGCGCAGGGCGGCTGGTATGTGCAGGAAGTGCTGGACTCGCTCACCTCCAACCCCGAGGTCTGGAGCAAGACGGTTCTGCTGATCAACTACGACGAGAACGACGGGTTCTTCGACCACATGCCGCCGCCCGCGGCACCGTCACGCAACCCCGACGGCAGCCTGGCCGGCGGCTACACGCTGGCCGATGCCGATGCGGCGGTCGAATATCACAACTACGCGCCCGCCACCGCCAGCCAGCCGGCGGCGGACGGCAAGCCCTACGGCCCGGGGCCGCGCGTGGCGCTGTGGGCGGTTTCGCCCTGGAGTCGCGGCGGCTGGGTCAATTCGCAGGTGTTCGACCACACGTCCACCCTGATGTTTCTCGAAAAACGCTTCGGCGTGGCCGAGCCGCAGATCAGCCCGTGGCGCCGCGCGGTGTGCGGCGACCTGACCAGCTGCTTCAACTTCGTCAATCCCAATACCGAAACCCTGCCCACCCTGGCAGGCAAAACTACCAAGGCGACGGTCGACGCACGCATTGCAGCGCAGGTGAAGGCGACGAAACTCGCCCAGCCGACCGCATCCGTGACTGCGCCCCTGCCGGTGCAGGCAGCCGGCGTGCGGCCGTCGCGCGCATTGCCCTACGAGCTGCACACCACCGCGCAGGTCAATGCCGGCGCGGCCACGGTGACGCTGGCTTTCGCCAACGGCAGCAAGAACGGCGCGGCCGCCGTTTTCCATGTCTACGACCGCAAGCACCTGGACCTGATCCCGCGCCGCTACATGGTCGAGGCCGGCAAGTCGCTGAGCGGCAGCTGGAACATCGCGGCCGACGGCGGTGCCTATGACCTGTGGGTGCTGGGGCCTAACGGCTATCACCGGGCATTCGTCGGCAGCACCGCCGAACTGGCGGGCAGCGCCGGGCCGGAAGTGCAGGTCTGCTATGAGCTGTGCGAGCCGGCGAAGGTTCATGTGAAGCTGTTCAACCGGGGGGCTGCAGCCGTGACCTTCACCGGCACCGCACAGGCCTATCGCCGCGACGCGCCGCAAATCCTGAGCGTGGCGGCGGGTGCGGTGGGCGAGATGTCCTGGTCGCTGGCGGATAGCGGCAACTGGTACGACTTCGTGGTGACCTGCAGCGGCACGGCCGCGTTCAACAGGCGGTTCGCCGGGCGGATCGAGACGGGGAAGGATTCGGTTTCCGACCCGGCGATGGGTTGAGGACAGATTTCGGCCGCCCGGGGCCGGACCGGCCAGGGCTACGCGGGGTTTCCTCGACGCCGCTCCAGCAACTGCGCCACCACCGTCATCAGCACATGCGGCTGCAGCGGCTTGCCCAGGTGGGCGTCGAAGCCCGCCTCGATCGCCCTCGCCTTGTCTTCAGGTCTTGAAAACGCGGTGAAGGCGACCGCCACGAGGGCCGGCCCCGGCTCCGATCCATCCATTGCGCGCACGGCACGGACGAGGTCGTAACCGTCCCGGCCCGGCAGGCCGATATCGCTGATCAGCACGTGGGGCCGGCGGGCTTCGACGGCGGCCATGGCGGCGTCGTAATGCGGCGCCAGGCGCACGTTGGCACCGGCATCGGAGAGCACCACGGTCAGCATTTCGCTGGCGTCGGCGTTGTCTTCGACGATCAGCACATCCAGACCTTCCAGTGCCCGGTCCACGGACTGGTCGGGCGCGGTGCCGCCCGAGGCCGTCCCGGCCGCCTGGCGCTGGTCGGGTTCGGTGCGAACGTCGCTCGGCAGGCCGACTGCCAGCGTCACCCGCATGGTGCTGCCCTGTTCCAGCCCGGCACTTTCCGCGCTGGCGTCGCCGCCGTGCAGTTCGGCCAGGTGCTTGACGATGGAAAGCCCCAGGCCCAGGCCGCCGTGGAAGCGGTTGTCGGGCGAATCGCTCTGGCTGAAGCGGTCGAACAGGTGCGCCAGAAAGTCGGGATCGATGCCGCGGCCGCGGTCCTGCACCTGCAGTTCCAGCAGGTCGCCGCTACGGGCCAACGCCACACGGATGTGGCCGCCGGGGTGCGAGAACTTGATGGCGTTGGTCATGAGGTTCCAGACGATCTGCTGGAACCGGGTGGGGTCGAGCCAGGCCACGGCATGGGCGTCGTCCGCCATTTGCAGTTCGACGACCAGCTGCTTGCCGTCGATGGCATCACGAAGCGCTTCGACCGATGCGGCGACGACCTCCGCCGGGTCGGCGCTTTCACGATCCAGCCGCAGCTTGCCGCTGTTGATGCGCGAGACATCGAGGATGTCCGAGATGATGCGGGCCTGCGCCTTGACGTTGCGGTCGATGGCTTCGAGCCCCTTCATCAGCTCGGGCGAACCGCCTCGCCGGTTGAGGATGTGCACCCAGCCGGCGATCGAGTTGAGCGGCGTGCGCAGCTCGTGCGAGAGCACGGCGACGAAGTCGTCCTTGGTGCGGCTGTGGCGTTCGGCCACGGCACGCGCGGCCTGTTCGCGCTCCAGCACTTCCTGGCGGCGCAGGTCGAGTTCGATGCGTTCGGAGATGTCGACCGCGATGGCCACGCGCAGTCCGGGTTCGACGTGCGACGAAATGCTCCATTCCATGTGGACCTGGCTGCCGTCCGGCCGCATCAGCGGGAATTCGCCCTGCCAGGGCCTGCCGTCCTCGAATGCGCTGATGGTTTTTTCGCGGACGAAGTCGACCCAGCCCGGCGGCGCGAAGTCGCTGATGGAACGGCCCAGCAGGTCGTCGATGGAACGCCCCAGCATGGCGACCATGGCGGGGTTGACGTCGGTCAGCACACCGTCGGCCTGCACCAGCGCGATGCCGCTCAGGGCATGGCTGTAGATGGCGCTGAAACGCACATCGGCACGGCGCACACGCTCTTCGGCCATGCGGGCGCGGATGAGCGCCTGCAGCGTGGCCAGCAGCACCGCGGGTTCGGCGGGGTGCACCAGGTAGGCGTCTGCGCCGGAGTCCAGCCCCTGCACCTTGTCTTCGTCCTGGGTGTAGGCGCCCGACAGGTGGATGACCGGCAGCAGCATGGTGCGCTGGTCGTTGCGCAGGGCGCGGCAGACTTCGAATCCGTTGATGTCGGGCAGGTGCACGTCCAGTACCACGGCCGATATCTGCTGGTGCCGCAGCACCTGCAGGGCCTCTTCGCCGGTGGAGGCCTCGAGGGTATTGAAACCACCCGCGCGGATGGTGCGCGCGTTGGCATAACGCAGGGCGGGGTCGTCTTCGACCACCAGCACCGTGTGCCGGCCACGATCGATGGTGGTGTTGATGAAGTAGCTTTCGACGGGCACGGTGTTCAGGCCTTCTGCTGCTGGAGTTGCGGCTGGTTCTGTTGCGGCGGTTCGACGGGCAGCGGCAATATGACGGAAAAAACCGACCCTTCGCCAAGGGCGCTTTCGAGGCTGACGTCGCCCCCCAGCAGGACGGCGAGCTTGCGGCTGAGCGCCAGGCCGAGGCCGGTGCCGCGCAGGCGTTTCTGCAGGGGCGTGTTGACCTGCGAATAGTCCTCGAAGACCGCCGCATGAAATTCGGGGGCGATGCCGATGCCGGTGTCTGCCACCGAGAATCGCACCGATTCCGGACCGGTACGCACCACGGATACCCGCACTTCGCCGCGCTGGGTGAACTTGAGCGCATTGGAGATGAAGTTGCGCAGGATCTGCGACAGCTTGTGGTCGTCGGTGTAGAGGCTGGGCAGGCCTTCGGGTTCCTCGAATATCAGCGTCACGTCGGGGTTGGTCAGCACCGGCTTGAACATGCCGCGCAGTGCCTGGAACAGGTCGACCATGTCGAACCAGGCGGGCGAGATGTCGACCCGGCCGGCCTCGATCTTGGCGAGGTCGAGCAGGTCGTCGACCATCTCGGCGAATTCGTTTGCCGACTTGTGGATGAAACCGACCTGCATCTCCTGCTCGGCCGTGAGCGGGCCATCGACCTTGTCGTTCAGCAGGCGCGCAATGGCACGGATGGAATTGATCGGCGTGCGGAACTCGTGGCTCATGTAGGCCAGGAACCGGCTCTTGAGTTCGGTCGCCTTGCGCAGGTCGGCGGCCTGTGCGTCCAGTTCGGCATAAAGGGCGACGACGCCCCGGTTGGTTTCTTCCAGCTCGGCACGCAGGGAGGCGGATTCGGCGAGGGCGTTCTCGAGATCCTGCGCCAGCGTTTCGGCGGAGACGGATTCTGTGGTCATGGCGAAGTCCTGCTTGCGGTGTTCGGCATGGTTGGGTTCAGGGAATGCGGCGCAGCACGACCACGGTGGCGTCGTCGCGACCGCGGCAATGGTCGCGCAGCAGCAGTGCTGCGACCAGCGCCGGGTCGCGGTCGAGCAGAGGGTGCAGGCGTGTGGAATCCCAGCGGGTTTCGATGCCGTCGCTGTGCACGATGGCGAGGGCGTGTTCGGGCAGGTCCATCACGGCCTCTTGTGCACGCCGCATCTGCATGCCGACGGTGCCGTGCTGGGTGACCATGCTGCGGTCGAAGACCCCCGAGACGATGCGGCTGACGACGTTGCCGGCGCCGGTGCAACGCACGTTGGCCGCGTCCATTCGCAGGCAGCAGACGGCAGCGCCGCGGGTGGTCTGCAGCGCCGCGTGAGCGTCGCCCAGGAAGGCGACGGTACCAACGAACGGTTGCTGCAGGAAAAGGTCTGCCGCGGCGGAAGACGCCTTGGCCGCCTCGGGCCCGTGGCCCAGCCCGTCGGCGACCATCAACGACGCATTCACCCCGTCGGTGGCAAAGGCCCAGCTGTCGCCGTTGACGGTTTCACCGGGCGCGCAGATGGCGACCGCGCCCACCTGGATGCCGCCGTGCGCAGGTGGCGCCGCCTTGCCGGCACGCACCCTTGCCACGCATAACGTTCCGCCAGGCTTGCCGTCCTGGGGGACGGTGGAATAGAGGTCGAAGTCGCTGGCCAGCCGGCGGATGGCACCCAGGCCCGTGCCCGGGCTGCCACCGCCTGTCGAATAGCCGTCCCGCATCGACTGCGACGGGTCGACGATGCCCGGCCCCTCGTCGATGGAGATCACCTCCACGTCGTTGAATGCCGGGCGCGCCGCGATCAGCAAACGGCCCATGGTGGCGTGGCGAAGCAGGTTGGTGGCGAGCTCGGTGACGACCAGGGCCAGACGACCTGCCTCGACCTCGGTCCAGGCCAGCGACTGGGTCAGCAGCCCGGCAAAACGCCGGGCCTCGCCCACGCGGCTGGCGTCGTCGACGGGGAACGCGGTGTGCGCCCAGCCCCGGCTTATTTCCACTTGGTGATGCTGACGCGAGTGCCCTGGCCGGGCTGCGACTGCACTTCGAAATCATTGACCAGGCGCTTGCTGCCCGGCAGGCCGAGCCCCATGCCGCTCCCGCTGGTCCAGCCGTCGGTCATGGCGAGCTTCATGTCCGGGATGCCCGGGCCTTCGTCCTCGAAATGCAGTTGCAGGCCACGCTTGCCGTTGGCTTCGAGCAGTTCCCAGCGCATGCGGCCACCACCGCCGTGGATGAGGGTGTTGCGCGACAGTTCGCTGGCCGCGGTGATCATCTTGGTCTGGTCGACCAGCGAAAGCTTGATTTCCTGGCAGAGCGCCCGCACCGCCTGCCGCGAGGCGACGATGTGCTGTTCGGACGCGATGGGCAGCACGCCCGACGGTTCAACGGCCAAGCGCCTGCTCCTCGCGAGCGCGGCGCAGCAGGTCCATGCCGCGCTCCACGTTCAGTGCGGTTCGTACGCCTTCGAGCGAAAGACCCAGTTCGACCAGCGTGATGGCCACTGCCGGCTGCATGCCGACCACCACCGTGGTGGCCGACAGGATGCGGGCTATGCCGGAAATGCTGGTCAGCATGCGGCCGACGAACGAGTCGACGATCTCGAGCGCCGAGATGTCGATCATCACGCCGGTGGCACCGGTCTTGGCGATCTTCTCGGCCAGGTCGTCCTGCAGGCCGAGGGCGGTCTGGTCCTGCATGTCGACCTGGATGGTCACCAGCAGGGTTTCGCCCATGCGGAGGATGGGAATGCGGTCCATGCGATGCGCCTCAGACTGCCGCGCGGGTGAAGCGCCAGCCGGTTTTCTGCAAGGCCAGCGCCAGCGCGTCGGCCAGCGTGGCCTTGGTGTTGATGCCCTGCAGGTCGATTCCCAGGTGCACGATGGTCTGTGCGATCTGCGGGCGGATGCCGCTGATGATGCAGTCGGCACCCATCAGCCGGATGGCCGCCACGGTCTTGAGCAGGTGCTGGGCGACCAGCGTATCGACGGTCGGCACGCCGGTGATGTCGATGATGGCCAGGCCCGATTCGGTTTCGACGATCTTCTGCAGCAGCGTCTCCATGACGATCTGGGTGCGGTTGCTGTCCAGCGTGCCGATCATGGGCACCGCCAGCACGCCGTCCCACAGCTTGATGACGGGCGTGGAGAGTTCGAGCAGTTCTTCCTGCTGGCGCAAGATGATTTCTTCGCGGGCGCGCTGGAAGGTGGTGACGGTGTGCTGGGCGAGCCTGTCGACCAGCGAGGTGACCGACCAGAGGGCGCTCGACAACGATGCCGGGTCGGCGGCGTGTGCGGCCTGCAGCAATTCGAAAAGCGGTTTCTTGAGCGCCAGCACGAAACTGCTGGTTTCGCCTGCTGCCTGGCCACGTGCTGCGCGTGAACGCGACAGTCCTTCCAGCGCCTGGCGCAGCGGCGCCCACTCGGGGGATTCCACACGGCCGGGTTCGGCGCCTGCCGCTATGGCCGACTTGAGCAGCTTGAGCAATTCGCTCGCTTCGGCCTGCATCGCACGGCGTACACCGGCTTCGGTAGCGCCGGCCGCGGTCAGCCACAAGTCGAGGATGGTGTTTTCGTCAGCACCGAGCACGGCCTGGAGGGCCTGGTTTTCGCTCTTCATCGCATGTCCTGTCAAGTCATTCAAAGGGGTTGCACGTGGGCCGTTCGGGCACACAGGGGCGCGATTTTAGGTCAGTCGGTAACCAAAGGAACGCTTGTGCGAATTGCGTCGGAGTTGGCCTACAGGATCGCCCGCGAAGACGGCGTTGTAAGGCAAATTCCTACATCACGGCCTTGCCAACCAGACAAGACGGACCGGCGGACCCCGACTTAAGTTTTGATTGGGCGGTCTTCACAATTCACTTCACCGAATCGGCCGCGTCGCAATCGTGCAGATGGTTTGAATCGGACCCTCCAAAGGACTGAAGATGAACACCGAACAAATGCTGGCCGAGATCCGCGAAACCAACCACGGCTTCCTGCTGCTGGCGCAAAAGCTCATCGCCTTCGACAAGGCCGAAGCCGTGACCGCGCTGGGCATCAGCGATTCGTCTGCCGACCTGCTGGCGATGTTGTCGCCGGGGCAGGTAATGAAGCTGGCGGCCGGAAATGCGCTGCTGCAGCGGTTCCGGATGGATGACGACGTGGTGTTCGGCCTGTTGACCAGCCACGACCTGCCGGGGCGCTCGGTTGGGGCTGGCGCGGGGGTTGGCGGGCTGATGGCCGGGCGCGGTCTGGCTGCTGTCGCTTGAGCGCGACCATAAGCAAAAGCCAGCCGCCCGACGTGAGGCCCCCATACAGGGCATCTCCCACCCCAAAAAGTGGCTGAATGGATCCAAAATAAGGCAAAACGCAGCCAAGGCATTGGCACAAGAGTTGCTGGCTAAATGGATCCAATCAAAAACTGAAGGAAGCAGAATGCGGCGAACCCTCCTGAAGCAAGCAGCCGGCATGGGCCTCGGCCTGGCCCTTGCCCCCTGGGCCGGCCTGGGCGCAGCCCACGCCCAAGGCGGCTCTCCGTACCCTTCAAAACCGATCCGGCTGATCGTCCCCTTTCCCCCCGGTGGCGGCACGGATGCCATCGCCCGCGCGGTGGGTGAAAAAATGGGCAGCGAGCTGGGCCAGAACTTCGTCATCGACAACAAGCCTGGCGCTGGAGGCATGATCGGCGCCGACGCAGGCGCCAGGGCGCCGGCAGACGGCTACAACCTGCTGATCGGCACCAACAGCACGCTGGTCACCAACAAGTACCTCTACGCCAAGATGCCCTACGACCCCGACCAGTTCGAGCTGATCGGCCTCATCGGCATCACCCCCCTGCTGCTGCTCGCCAACCCTTCGGTGCCCGCCCGCACCGTGCCCGAACTGGTCGCATACGCCAAGGCCAACCCGGGCAAGCTGACCTATGCGTCGTTCGGCAACGGCACCACGTCGCACCTGGCCGGCGAGCTGTTCAAGCAGATGGCCGGCGTCGACATGCTTCACGTGCCTTTCAAGGGTGCGTCCGAAGCCCTGCCCGCGCTGATCGGCGGCCAGGTATCGCTGTACTTCGACACCATCGTCAGCGGCCTGCCCCATGTGAAGAGCGGCAAGCTGATGGCGCTCGGCGTGACGACCACCAAACGCTCGGCCATCCTGCCCCAGCTGCCGACCATTGCCGAACAAGGCTATGCGGGTTACGAAATCTACCCGTGGTACGGCATGGTCGCGCCCAAGGGAACACCCAGGGACGCGCTGGAAAAACTGCGCGGCGTGCTGGGCCGGACCGTGCGCGACCCGCAACTGGTCGAAAAACTCGTCGCCACCGGCGCAGAGGTGACGCCGATGTCGGCCAGCGAATTCGCCGAGATGGTTCGCCAGGACCATGCCAAGACCGAAAAGCTGGTGAAGACCGCCAACATCAGCCTGCTTTGAACGCCCCGTGCCGCCGCGGGCTGTCAGTCCGCGGCTGGCAAGGCCGTGTCGTTGCGGCCCATCGCCTCGACGATGGTGGCGGTGGTGCCGCTCACGTGCCTGCGCATGATGTCGCCGGCCGCCTTCGAGTCGTTGGCCCGCAGGGCGGCCAGGATGTCGGCGTGCGACGTACGCGCCCGGCCTGGCTGCAGTGCGTTTTCGAGCCACACCCGCATCAGCGGTTCGACGATGGAATGCAGCGACGAAATCTGGCCGGCAAGGCGCGGCGAATCCGAAATGCGGCAGATGGTTTCATGGAACTGCCGGTGCAGCGTGACCCATTCGCCCATGTCGGCTTCGCATTCGGCCATGCGGTCGAGCAGCCGTTCGAGCCCGCGCACGTCGGCTTCGGTGGCGTGGCGTGCAGCGCGGCTGGCGGCCAGGCCTTCCAGTGCGGCCCGCATGTCGAAAACCTCGTCCACTTCCTTGGCACTGAGGCCGCGAACCACGGCGCCACGGTTGGGTCGCACGGTGACCAGCCCTTCGGCGCCCAGCCGCCGCAATGCCTCGCGCACCGGCATGCGGCTCATGCCGATGCGTTGCGCGATGTCTTCGGTCAGCAGGCGTTCGCCGGGCTTGAGCGTGCCGAGGCGGATGCCCTGCAGCAGGTGCTGGTAGGCCTCTTCCTCGGCGGAGACGGCGGGGGAATCCAAGGACTGGAAGGAAAGCCTGGAGGTCATGGGTGCGGATGCTCGGTTGTTCTGCGGCAATCGTATCGGCTGTGATGCCGGCCGGCCGTAATTCTCCCGCCGATTGCTTGTCAAATTGGATCCACGTATTCAATAATTCGACGATCAATCCTGCTGCAACCTCTCCCTGGATCCCATGATTTCCTACAACGAACAGTTTCCCTACGCCTTGCAGCGCATGCCGGTAATGGCCCGCAACACGGTCGCAGCCAGCCAGCCGCTGGCCGCCCAGGCGGGCGTCCGCATGCTACTGAAGGGCGGCAACGCCGTCGATGCGGCGCTGGCCACCGCGATCACGCTGACCGTGGTCGAGCCGGTGATGAACGGCATCGGCGGCGACATGTTCGCGCTGGTCTGGGACGGCCAGCAGCTGCACGGCCTCAACTCCACCGGTGACGCGCCTGCAGCCTGGACGCCGGAGCACTTCGCCGGCCGCACGGAAATGCCCAAGGTCGGCTGGGACACCGTCACCGTGCCGGGCCAGGTGGCCGGCTGGAAGGTGCTGTCCGAACGTTTCGGCCGCCTGCCTTTCGAAAGCCTGTTCGAACCAGCCGTCGAATACGCCGAACGCGGCTTCAAGGTCACACCGCAGATCTCGCGCCAGTGGGCCGGGCAGGTGCCGGTGCTGAAGGACCAGCCGGGATTTGCCCAGGCTTTCGCACCGGAGGGCCGGGCGCCGCTCATGGGCGAGACCTGGCGTTCTGCTGACCAGGCCCGCAGCCTGAAGCTGATCGCCGAAACCGGTGGCGACGCTTTCTATACCGGCGCCATCGCCGAGGCCATCGTGGCCCATGCCCGCAAGACCGGCGGCTCGATGACGCTGGCCGACATGGCGGCCCATCGCGCCGAATGGGTGAAGCCGCTGAGCCGAAATTACCGCGGCTACACGCTGCACGAGATTCCGCCAAGCGGCCAGGGCATCGCGGCGCTGATCGCGCTGGGCCTGCTGGAACACCACGACCTGGGCGCGCTCGACAGCGCGCAGGCCTATCACCTGCAGATCGAGGCGATGAAGCTGGCCTTTGCCGACCTGCAGGCCCATGTGGGCGACCCGCGCTGCATGCAGGTGCCGCCGGAAGCCCTGCTGGACGATGCCTACCTGGCCGAACGCTCCAGGCTGATCGTGCCGGGCCGTGCATCGGTGCCGGTGGCCGGCGCGCCGAAGTCGGGCGGCACGGTTTACCTGGCCGCGGCCGACGACGCCGGGATGATGGTGTCCTTCATCCAGTCCAACTACCGGGGTTTCGGTTCGGGGGTGGTGGTGCCGGGCACCTGCATCTCCCTGCACAACCGGGGCGAGGGTTTCAGCCTGAAGACCGGCCATGCCAACCAGGTGGCGCCGGGCAAGAAGCCGCTGCACAGCATCATTCCGGGCTTCGTCACCCGTGACGACCAGGCGGTGATGGCCTTCGGCGTGATGGGCGGCTCGATGCAGGCCCAGGGCCATGTGCAGATGATGACCCGGCTGGCCGACTTCGGGCAGAACCCGCAGGCCATGTGTGACGCTCCGCGCTGGCGTGTGGAAGGCGCCCAGGTTTCGCTCGAGGCCCATGCCGATCCGGCGGTCGCCGAAGCGCTGAAGGGCATGGGACACCCGGTTTCGGTCGCCGGGCGCGACAGCCTCGACTTCGGTTCCGCGCAGTTGATCCAGGCGACCACCGACGGTTACGTCGCCGCATCCGACCCGCGCCGCGACGGCCAGGCCGTCGGCTACTGAAAACAGAAATCCAGCGATGAAAAACCCCTACATATTTCCCGAAGTCCAGGCGCAGGTGAGCCCTGCCGAATGGCAGCAGCGCGTCGACCTGGCCGCCTGCTATCGGCTGATGGCGCATTTCCGCATGACCGACCTGATCCACACCCATGTGTCGGCCAAGGTGCCAGGCAAGGACGACGAGTTCCTCATCAACCCCTATGGACTGATGTTCGACGAGATCACCGCGTCGAGCCTGGTGCGGATCGACGGCGACGGCAAGGTCCTGCAGGACGCGACCGGCATCGGCGTCAACCCTGCAGGTTTCGTGATCCACAGCTGCATCCACCGCGCCAGCCACCAGCTGGCCTGCGTGATGCACACCCACACCGCGGCCGGCATCGGCGTGTCGGCACAGAAACGCGGCCTGCTGAAGCTGTCGCAGCATTCGATGCGTTTCTTCGGCGCGCTGGCGTATCACGACTACGAAGGCGTTGCCCTTGAGCTGGATGAACAGCCGCGCCTGGTGCGCGACCTGGGCCCGCACCGCGCGATGATCCTGCGCAACCATGGACTGCTGACCGCTGGCGAGACGGTGCGAGAAGCCTTCGATGCCATGCATTACCTCGAACGTGCCTGCCAGGCGCAGATTGCAGCGCAGGCGGGTGGCGGCGAGCTGATCGAGTGTGACGATTTGCTTGCCGCAAAGGTGGCGCGGCAGTTTGCCGAGCCTGATCCGGGGGCCGAGCATGACTGGCCGGCGCTGATGCGGTTGCTGGATCGGATCGACTCTTCTTTTCGGTCTTGATGGTGCGGTTGTTTATCTTTTGATAATCGGCTGCGGTTTTTTAGGGCGGCTTGTTTTTGGTTATTTGGGGTTTTGTTGGGTCGCTTCGCTCTGTTTATTTCTTCTGCTACTCCGTAGGGGTGAGCCGCTTCCGCGCGGGGCGGTCACTTTCTTTTCTGGCAAAAAAGAAAGTAACCAAAGAAAGTTGCCTTAGGGGGCGGGGAATCGCATGAGCGATGGGCGGGACTTCGTTCCGCTTCGCTCTCCTCTCGTCCTCGTGTTGGCATTGATAACCGCTCTGGCGATGCAATAGCTCGAGATTCGGGACATCGGCGCACCAAAAGCTTCACGCTCTGGCGTCGGCCATGTTTGATCGAACGCCGCCGTACGACTTGGGCGAAAACACGGCTTGGTGCGCGATCGCGCGCTCTGCCGATTTGCCGGTGATGGCGGTTGGTGGGAAGTCGTTCAACTGGGATCGGTCGGTGCATCAACCCAGGTACTCGTTCTGGCGCCAAGCCGTATTCCCAAACAAACCGTACAGCGGTATTCGATCAAACAAGGCCGATGCCAGAGCGTGAAGCTTTTGGCGAGCGAGCGTCCCGAACCTCGTGCAATAGCTTTCCGGGTGCGGCAATCAATGCCACCGCGAGGACGAGAGGGAACGCAGTGAAGCGAAGTCCCGTCCATCGCTCATGCGATTCCCCGACCCCGAAGGCAACTTTCTTTGGTTACTTTCTTTTTTGCCAGAAAAGAAAGTGACCGCCCCGCGCGGAAGCGGCTCACCCCTACGGAGTAGCAAAAGAAATAAACAGAGCGAAGCGGAGATAAAAAAACCCAAAAAAACCAAACAGAAAAACTTATTAACCACCCAAATTCCCAACACAAGCACACTAGCCCAGCCCCCCCCTCCACCCAGGACCCGCCAAATGACAATCGAAATCCCGAAGGAAGCCCTTCAACTGCAATCGCTGGTCAAACCGAACGGCGAGCTGGATGTAACGCTGGTCAGCGTGCCGGTTCCAACGCCGGGCACCGATGAAGTGCTGGTGCGCCTGCAGGCCGCACCGCTCAACCCGTCGGACCTGGGCCTGCTGTTCGGCGCAGCCGACTTGAACACCGCCATTTATTCCGGAACCCCGACGCACCCCTTGCTGACCGCTCGTGTGCCAGAAGCGGCGATGCCGTCGATGCAGGGCCGGCTGGGACAGTCGCTGCCGGTGGGCAACGAAGGCGCGGGTGTGGTGGTGAAGGCCGGCACGTCTGCCGCTGCCCAGGCCCTGCTCGGCAAAACAGTGGCGGTGCTGGGAGGAGCGATGTACGCCCAATACCGGTGTGTGCCGGCCGAAGCCTGTCTGCTGCTGCCGGAAGGCGCAAGCGCCGCCGACGGTGCTTCGTCCTTCGTCAACCCGCTGACAGCCCTGAGCATGGTCGAGAACATGCGGCGCGACGGCCACAAGGCCCTGGTGCACACCGCCGCCGCTTCCAATCTTGGCCAGATGCTGCACCGCATCTGCGAGAAGGACGGGGTGCCGCTGGTGAACATCGTGCGCAAGCAGGAGCAGGCCGACCTGCTGCACGGACTGGGCGCGAAGTACGTCTGCAACATGAGCGCGCCCGATTTCCAGGAGAGCCTCACCCGCGCCCTGGTCGAAACCGGCGCGACCATCGCCTTCGATGCCACCGGCGGCGGCAGGCTGGCCGGGCAGATCCTCGGCTGCATGGAGGCCGCGCTGGGCAGGACCGCCAGGGAATACAGCCGCTACGGCTCGACCACCCACAAGCAGGTGTTTCTGTACGGCCGGCTGGACAGCTCGCCCATCGAGTTCGTCAACACCTTCGGCATGGCCTGGGGCATCGGCGGCTGGCTGGTGTTTCCTTTCCTGCAGAAGGTCGGCGCGGAACGCACCAGGGAACTGAAGCAGCGGGTGATGGATGAATTGAAAACCACCTTCGCCAGCGCCTACGCGGGAGAGATTTCACTCACCGCCATGCTCAAACCCGACGCCGTCGCGGCCTATGCCAAACGCGCGACGGGTGAGAAATACCTGGTGAACCCGACGCTGGCCGACTAGGTGTTCAGCAGCGACCACGCCTTGTCCAGCCGCTTCACGCTCACCGGCTGGGGCGTGCGCAGCTCCTGCGCGAACAGGCTTACCCGCAGTTCTTCGAGCAGCCAGCGCAGCTCGGACATGCGGGCATCCACATTGCCCTTGCGTTCTGCCACCAGGCGCCAGTAGCGGGTGTCCTGCAGCTTGATGTCGGCCATGCGCTGGGCGTCGCGCAGCGGGTCTGCACGCAGCTTGTCGAGCCGCATCACCATCGCCTGCAGGTAACGCGGCAGGTGCTGCAATTGCGACCACGGCGTGGCGGCCAGGAAGTCCTTGCCGACCAGGCGCGTGAGTTGCGCCTGCACGTCGGCGGTCACCAGCGGCTGGCCCCTGGTGTCCTTGATCTTGCGCACCGCGGCGGCGTAGTCGGTCAGCACCTTCAGGCCCAGGCGGGCGACTTCATGGGCGATGAGCGTCAGGCGGCCACGGCCTTCTTCGACCCGTTTCTTGAAGGCGATGGGGTCGCCCGGCAGCGGGTCGAGCAGGAAGGCGCGGTCCAGCGCCACGTCGATGATCTGCTGGCGCAATTGGTCTTGCGTGCCCAGCGGCATGAAGGCGACCGCCATCTTCTGCAGGTCGGGAATGGACTTCTCCAGGTACTTCAGCGCGTCCTTCACCTGGATGGCGAACAGCCGCCGCAGGCCGCCACGGTGTTTGGCGGAGGCGACTTCCGGCTCGTCGAACACTTCGATATGGACCGCGTCGCCTTCGTCGATCAGGGCCGGGAAACCGACCAGCGTCTGGCCGCCCTTGCGGATTTCCATCAGCTCCGGCAATTCGCCGAAAGTCCATTCGGTGTACCTCTGGCCGGCCGGCACGGCGGGAGCAGCTGGCGCCTTGGCTACCGGCTTGGCGTTGGGCTGCGCCGCGGCCCTGGCGGGTTCCGGGGCGGCCGGCGCACGCATGCCGGCCAGCGCCTGGAAGGCTCCACGCGCCTGGCCGCCCAGGTCGCCCTTCAACGCGGCCAGGCTGCGTCCCTGGCCCAGCTGGCGGCCGTGATCGTCGACCACCCGCAGGTGCATGAACAGGTGCGGCGGCACCATATCGACCTTGAAATCGGCGCGTTTGACGTCGAGTTGCGTGGTCTCGCGCACGATCTTCAGCAAGGCGTCGATCAGGGTGCCGTGGCCGAACACCGTGGGTTCGCACAGTGCCTGCGTGATGCGGTTTGAGCTCTCGGGCAAGGGCACCAGGCGTGAACGCGGCTTCTGCGGCAGGCTCTTGAGCAGCGCCTGCACCTTGTCGCGCAGCATGCCCGGCACCAGCCATTCGGCACGGTCTTCTCCGATCTGGTTGAGCACGAACAGCGGCACGGTGACCGACAGCCCGTCGCGTGCATCGCCGGGTTCGTGCAGGTACTGGGTGGCGCAGTCGACGCCGCCCATCCGCAGGGTGCGCGGAAAGGCGTCGGTGGTGATGCCGGCCGCCTCGTGGCGCATCAGTTCCTCGCGGTTGAGGTGCAGCAGGCGCGGGTCGGCACGCGATGCGTCGCGCCACCATTGCTCCAGGCCACGGCCATCGTGCAGGCCGGCGGGCAGCTGCTTGTCGTAATAGGCGTAGATGAGTTCGTCGTCGACCAGCACGTCCTGCCGGCGCGACTTGTGTTCCAGCTCCTCGACCTGGCGGACGAGTTTGCGGTTGGCGGCCAGGAAGGGCAGCTTGCTGTCCCACTCTTCGCCGACCAGCGCGGCACGGATGAAGATCTCGCGCGCGGCCGCCATGTCGACCCGGCTGTAGGGCACACGCCGGCCGCTGTAGACGACCAGGCCGTAGAGCGTGGCGCGTTCGAGAGCGACGACTTCTGCGCTGCGTTTTTCCCAATGCGGGTCGAGCAACTGCTTTTTCAGCAGATGCGAGCCGACCTCTTCTAGCCACTGCGGCTCTATGGCGGCGATGCCGCGGCCGAACAGACGGGTGGTCTCGACCAGTTCGGCCGCGACGATCCAGCGGCCCGGCCGCTTGGACAGATGCGCGCCCGGATGTTTGTGGAACTTGATGCCGCGCGCGCCCAGGTATTCACCGCCACCCGCCGCGCCGCGCCCTGCCCCGCCGGCCTGCGTGCTGCCGGCGCTGCCCGCGTCCTCGGGCCGGAAGCCGATGTTGCCCAGCAGGCCCGACAGCATGGCGATGTGCAGCTGTTCGTAGCTGGCCGGGTTGGTGTTGATCGGCCAGTGGTGTTCCTGCACGGTCGACACCAGCTGCGAGTGGATGTCGCGCCATTCGCGCACCCGGCGGATGTTGATGAAGTTCTGCCGCAGCAGGCTTTCGTACTGGCGGTTGCTGAGTTTGTGGGTGGGCGCGCCGGGCGCCTGCGGTGCTGGCGCCGGGGTTTCGACCACCGGTGCCGCGACCAGTCTCTGGGACACCGGCAGGAAGGCCGAATTGCTGCTGTTGACCGTGCGGCCACCCGCGTTTTGCGCGGCCATCTGCTTGCGGGTGGTTGCCACGGGAGCGCCGCCTCGGGCATCGTGAATCCACTTCCACAGCTTGAGGTAGCCGCTGAATTCGCTCTTCTCGTCGTCGAACTTGGCATGGGCCTGGTCGGCCTGCGCCTGCAGTTCCATCGGCCGGTCGCGCACGTCCTGCACGCTCAGCGCGCTGGCGATGATCAGCACTTCGTCGAGTGCGCTGCGGTCGCGCGCCTCGAGGATCATGCGGCCGATGCGGGGGTCCAGCGGCAGCTTGGAAAGCTCGCGGCCGACCGGGGTCAGCACGTTGTCGTCATCCACCGCGCCGAGTTCGCCGAGCAGCTGGTAGCCGTCGGCGATGGCGCGTTTCTGCGGGGCTTCGAGGAAGGGAAACTCTTCCACGTCCCGCAGGTGCAGGGACTTCATGCGCAGGATGACGCCGGCCAGCGAAGACCGCAGGATTTCGGGGTCGCTGAAACGCGGCCGACCGGTGAAATCCTCTTCGGAATACAGCCGGATGCAAATGCCGTTGGCCACCCGGCCGCATCGGCCGGCGCGCTGGTTGGCCGCCGCCTGGCTGATGGGTTCGACCAGCAGCTGCTCGACCTTGCTGCGGTAGCTGTAGCGCTTGACCCGCGCCGTGCCGGTGTCGATCACGTAGCGGATGCCGGGCACCGTCAGCGAGGTCTCGGCGACGTTGGTGGCCAGGATGATGCGGCGGCCGGTGTGGCCGTCGAAGATGCGGTCCTGCTCTGCCTGCGACAGGCGGGCGAACAGCGGCAGCACCTCGGCGTTGCGCAGCACGGCGTGGTGGCTGAGGTGGCCGCGCAGGTGGTCGGCGGCTTCGCGGATTTCGCGTTCGCCAGGGAAGAAGATCAGGATGTCGCCGGTCTGGCGCGGGTCTTTCCACAGCTCGTCGACCGCGTCGGCAATGGCGTTGTTGGGGCCGTATTCACGCGATTCCTCATACGGCCGGTAACGCTGCTCCACCGGGAAGGTACGGCCCGCCACGGTAATGACCGGCGCCGGCCCCTTGGCCGATGCGAAGTGCTGGGCAAAGCGCTCGGCATCGATGGTCGCCGAGGTGACGATGACCTGCAGGTCGGGCCGGCGCGGCAATATCTCGCGCAGGTAGCCCAGCAGGAAGTCGATGTTGAGGCTGCGTTCGTGGGCCTCGTCGATGATGATGGTGTCGTAGGCCTTGAGCAGCGGATCGGTCTGGGTCTCGGCCAGCAATATGCCGTCGGTCATCAGTTTTACCGACGCGTCGCGGCTCAGCCGGTCCTGGAACCGCACCTTGTAGCCCACCACCTCGCCCAGCGGCGTGTTCAGCTCTTCGGCGATGCGTTTTGCCACCGACGACGCGGCGATGCGCCGCGGCTGTGTATGGCCGATGAGTTTGCCCTTGCCGGGCGGCGCATTGAGTTTTCCGCGCCCCATGGCCAGCACGATCTTGGGGAGCTGGGTGGTCTTGCCCGAGCCGGTTTCGCCGCTGACGATCACCACCTGATGGTGGGCCAGGGCTTCCATGATTTCTTCTCGCCGGGCCGATACGGGCAGCGATTCGGGGAAGGTGATCTTGAGCGGGGCGGGAGTTTCGGGCACGGGCGGAATCCGGAGGCTGGCGGTGTCCGCCACGGGGCGGGTCAGCCGGGGAACTTGGGGGACAATCCGCGATTATCCAGCCCTGCCCCTTTCACTTCTACCCAAGACTCTTCCGCACGCATGTCAGCTGTCTTCAATTTCACCTTCGTGCCCTGGTTCCGTTCGGTGGCGCCCTACATCCACATGCACCGCGGCAAGACCTTCGTGGTGGCGCTCGCGGGCGAAGCCATCGCCGCCGGCAAGCTGGCGACCATCGCGCAAGACCTGGCGCTGATCCAGTCGATGGGCGTCAAGCTGGTGCTGGTGCACGGCTTCCGTCCGCAGGTCAACGAACAGCTGGCCGCCAAGGGACATGAAGCCAGATATTCACACGGCATGCGCATCACCGACGGCGTGGCACTGGACTGCGCGCAAGAGGCCGCCGGCCAGCTGCGCTACGAGATCGAGGCCGCTTTCAGCCAGGGCCTGCCCAACACGCCGATGGCGGGTGCGCAGGTGCGGGTGATCTCCGGCAACTTCATCACGGCACGGCCGGTAGGCATCGTCGACGGCGTCGACTTCAAGCATTCGGGCCTGGTGCGCAAGGTCGACACCGACGGCATCCTGCGGTGCATCGACATGGGCGCGATGGTGCTGCTGTCGCCCTTCGGTTTTTCGCCGACCGGCGAGGCCTTCAACCTCACCATGGAGGAAGTGGCGACCAGCGTGGCCATCGAGCTGGGCGCCGACAAGCTCATCTTTTTGAGCGAGGTGCCGGGCGTGCGCATGCAGCCTTCGGAACCCGAAAGCGACGACAACCCCATCGACACCGAAATGCCGCTGGCCGCTGCCGAGGCGCTGCTGGCCCAGCTGCCGTCGGCCCAGCAGCCAAGCGACGTGGCCTTCTACCTGCAGCATTGCGTGCGCGCCTGCAAGGCCGGCGTCGAGCGCAGTCACATCATCCCTTTCGCGGTCGACGGTTCGCTGCTGCTGGAGGTTTATGTGCACGACGGCATCGGCACCATGGTGATCGACGAAAAGCTCGAAGAACTGCGCCAGGCCAACAGCGACGACGTGGGCGGCATATTGCAGCTGATCGAGCCCTTCGAGCGAGACGGCACGCTGGTGAAACGCGACCGCACCGAGATCGAACGCGACGCCGACCAGTACACGGTGCTCGAACACGACGGCGTGATCTTCGCCTGCGCCGCGCTCTACCCGTATGCCGACGCCAAGACGGGCGAGATGGCCGCGCTGACGGTTTCACCGCTGAGCCAGGGCCAGGGCGACGGCGAGAAGGTGTTGCGCCGGGTTGAACAACGGGCGCGTTCGATGGGCCTGACCAGCATCTTCGTGCTGACCACCCGCACCATGCACTGGTTCATCAAGCGCGGTTTCCAGCCGGTCGACCCGGACTGGCTGCCCGAGGCGCGCAAACGCAAATACAACTGGGATCGCAAGAGCCAGGTGTTGATGAAGAAGCTCAGCTGAGCAGAACTTTTGGCAAACCCAGCAAAAAGCGGCCGAGGCCGCTTTTTTGTTATCGGTCGCCGACTCGGCGTGGGCGCTGCGCCGGTGTCGCCAGCAGGATGATCAGCACCACGGCCAGCACCACGAAACACACGAACGACCAGTTGGCGATGGAGCCGCCGAGGAATGTCCAGTCGATCGCCGTGCAGTCGCCGCTACCCTTGAAGATCATCGGGATGGCGCGTTGCAGCGGAAAGGTTTCGATCATTCCGTAAAAATCGCGGCCGCAGGATGCGAACTCGGGCGGATACCACTGCAGAAAGCTCTGGCGGGCCGCCACGAAGGCGCCGAAACCGGCTGCGAGCAAACCCAGCACGGCGAGCGCCTTGCGCCCGCCGCTGCCTTGCAGCAGCGCGCCGACGAAGGCGAAGACGGCCAGCAAAATCAGCGCATAACGCTGCACGATGCACATCGGGCAGGGGTTGAGCCCGACCACGTGCTGCAGGTACAGGCCGAAAGCCAGCATGGCCACGCAGGCCGCGCACACCAGGGCCAGAACCTTGCGCGGTTGCGCTCTAAAGATACTCATCACGTTTGTTTCCTCCGGCGCCACATCGGTCGCCCTGCCATTGGTGCGGCGGGCCTCCGAATGGTTCCCGCACGGCTGCCTTCGATGGCGGCCGCGCGGTATTGTGGCTCAGCGTTTTTCGCCGACGAAGACACGTGCGCGCTTCGGCGTCACCAGCACTTGCTGGCCTTCCTGCAGACCCAGTTCGCGGTAGCGGTCGGCGGGCATCTGGGCTTCGATGATGCCGGGCGTGTCGCCCGCCGCGCCGATGGGCTGGCTGGGCGCCAATTCGAGACGGGCGGTGGGGCCGACCACGATGGCGCGGTCGAGCGTGGCCAGGATGCCGCCGTGCAGGGCGTCCACCGAATCGGGGAAGTACGGCTGCACATCGACATCGTGCGGCCGCACATAGGCAAAGGCTGGCTGGTCCAGCACCGCGGCATGCTCCGGGGCAGCCAGGCTGACGCCTTCGAACTTCACCTGGCCCTGGTCTGCACGGCCGTGGAAAAGGTTCACATCGCCCAGGAAGCCATAGACGAACGGGCTGGCCGGATGGTCCCAGACTTCCTGCGGCGATCCGCTCTGCTCGACCTGGCCCTTGTTCATCACCACAACCCGATCGGCGACTTCGAGCGCTTCTTCCTGGTCGTGGGTGACGAAGATGGTGGTCACGTGCAGTTCGTCGTGCAGGCGGCGCAGCCAGCGGCGCAGTTCCTTGCGCACCTTGGCGTCGAGCGCGCCGAAAGGCTCGTCGAGCAGCAGAACCTTGGGTTCGACCGCGAGTGCACGCGCCAGGGCGATGCGTTGGCGCTGGCCACCGGAAAGTTGCGCCGGATAGCGGTCGGCCAGCCAGTCGAGCTGCACGAGCTTCAGCAGCGCATGCACCTTTTCGTGGATCACCGCCTCTTTCGGTCGCTCCTTGCGTGGTTTCATCCGCAGGCCGAAGGCGACGTTCTCGAACACCGTCATGTGGCGGAACAGCGCGTAATGCTGGAACACGAAACCGACGCCACGGTCGCGCACATGCACGTCGGTGGTGTCCTCGCCTGAAAAAAGAATCGTGCCGTTGTCGGCGCTTTCCAGGCCCGCGATGATGCGCAGCAGCGTGGTCTTGCCGCAGCCCGAGGGGCCGAGCAGCGCGATGAGTTCGCCGGACTTGATGTCCAGGCTGACATCACGCAGGGCTTGAAAGTCGCCGAACTGCTTGTCGACGTTGCGGATTTCAATGCTCATGTTTTCTTTCTTATGCGCTGGCGCCGGGCACGGGCAATGCCGGAGGTTTTTCGGGCGGCAGGTCGGCGGCGGCACGTTCACGTTCGCTGCGCCATTCGACGACGGACTTGATCACCAGAGTGACCAGGGCCAGCAAGGCCAGCAGCGAAGCAGCGGCGAAGGCAGCTACCGACTGGTATTCGTTGTAGAGGATCTCGACGTGCAGCGGCACCGTGTTGGTCTGGCCGCGGATGTGGCCGGAGACCACCGACACCGCGCCGAATTCGCCCATGGCGCGTGCGTTGCACAGGATCACGCCGTAGATCAGGCCCCATTTGATGTTGGGCAGCGTCACATGCCAGAAGGTCTGCCAGCCCGATGCACCCAGCACGATGGCGGCCTGCTCCTCGTCGGTGCCCTGCGCCTGCATCAGCGGGATCAGTTCGCGCGCGATGAAGGGAAAGGTGACGAAGACGGTTGCCAGCACGATGCCCGGCACGGCGAAGATGATCTTGATGTCGTGCTCGGACAGCCAGTTGCCGAACCAGCCGTTGGAACCGAACACCAGCACGTACATCAGGCCCGCCACCACCGGCGAAACCGAGAACGGCAAGTCGATGAGTGTCGTCAGGAAAGCCTTGCCACGGAACTCGAACTTGGCGATGCACCAGGCCGCCGCCACGCCGAACACCAGGTTCAGCGGCACGGAGATGGCTGCCGTGATCAGGGTCAGTTCGATGGCCGACCAGGCGTCGGGTTCCTTCAGCGCATCGAGGTAGGCGTCCAGCCCCTTGCGCAGCGCCTCGGTGAAGACGGCGGCCAGCGGCAGGATCAGGAACAGGAACAGGAAGACCAGCGAGATGCCGATCAGCGTGCGGCGCACCCATGGCGCTTCGGTGGTGACCGACCGTTTGGGGATGCCGCGCGGCGGCGGCGTCTTTGCGGGGGCGCTCATTGGGACATTCCGGTACGTCGGCGTTGCCAGGCTTGCAGGCCGTTTATGACCAGCAGCAGCACGAAGGAAATGGCCAGCATCACCACGGCGACGGCGGTGGCGCCGGCGTAGTCGTACTGCTCCAGCTTGCCGATGATGATCAGCGGAGTGATTTCGGAGATCATGGGCATGTTGCCGGCGATGAAGATGACCGAACCGTATTCACCGATGGCACGGGCAAATGCCATGGCAAAACCGGTCAGCAGTGCAGGCGCGATGGACGGGAAGATCACCCTGGAAAACGTCTGCCACCGACTCGCACCCAGGCAGGTGGCGGCTTCCTCGAGTTCTTTTTCGGTGTCCTCGAGAACCGGCTGCACCGTGCGAACCACGAAAGGCAGGCCGATGAAGATCAGCGCGATGACGATGCCGGCCGGCGTGAACGCCAGCTTGATGCCCATCGGCTCCAGGTACCGGCCCACCCAGCCGTTTCCGGCCAGCAGGGCGGTCAGCGAAATGCCGGCGACGGCGGTCGGCAGCGCGAATGGCAGGTCGACCAGCGCATCGACGATCTTCTTGCCCGGAAAGGTGTAGCGCACCAGCACCCAGGCCAGCAGCAGCCCGAACACGAGGTTGACCAGCGCGGCAATGAGCGATGCGCCGAAGGTCAGCTTGTACGCTGCCAGCACACGCGGCGAAGAGACCGCGACCCAGAATTGCTCACCCGTCAGCGTGAAGCTGCGCAGCACCAGCGCCGAAAGCGGCACCAGCACGATGAGCCCGAGCCAGAAAAGGGTGTAGCCCAGCGTCAGGTTGAAGCCGGGCAACACACGTTTGCTGCCCGAGCGGCGGCCCGGCACCGCCGCAGCGGGTGCCAGGTTGGAAGCTGCAGACATCAACGGCCGACGGTGTAGAGCTTGTCGAACTGGCCGCCGTCGTTGAAGTGCACCTTCTGCGCTTCACCCAGGCTGCCGAAGAGTTCCTGGACGGTGAAGAGCGCAATGGGCTTGAACACGTCGGCATGTTTCTTGAGCACGGCTGCGGAACGCGGGCGCAGTGCATGCCTGGCGGCGATCTCCTGCGCTTCATCGGAATACAGCCAGCCCAGGTAGGCGCGGGCCAGGTCTCCGGTGCCCTTCTTGGCGACGGTACGTTCGACCACGGCGACCGGGTTCTCGGCCACGATACTGATCGACGGATAGACCGCATCGACCTTGCCTTCGCCGAACTCGCGGTTGATGGAGACGACTTCGGATTCGAAAGTGATCAGCACATCGCCGATGTTGCGTTGCAGGAAGGTGGTGGTCGCGTCGCGGCCGCCCTTGCCCAGCACCGGCACGTTCTTGTAGAGCTTGCCGACGAACTCCGCGGCCTGAGCGTCGGTTCCGCCCTTTTTCTTGATGTAGCCCCATGCGGCCAGATAGGCATAACGACCGTTGCCGCCGGTCTTGGGGTTGACCACCACGACCTGAATGCCCGGCTTGATCAGGTCGTCCCAATCCTTGATGCCCTTGGGATTGCCGTTGCGGGTCAGGAACAGCATGGTGGAGGTGGTGGGCGATGCGTTGTCAGGGAACTTCTTGTTCCAGTCCTTCGCCACTACACCGCGTTCAGCCAGGAAGTCGAGGTCGGTGGTGGTGTTCATCGTCACCACGTCCGCGTCAAGGCCGTCGGCGACGGCACGGGCCTGGGCGCTCGAGCCGCCATGCGACTGGTCGACCTTGATGTCCTTGCCCGCGGTCTGCTTGTAATGGGCGATGAAGGCCGAGTTGTAGTCCTTGTAGAACTCGCGGGCCACGTCGTAGGAGGCATTGAGCAGGGTTTGCGACGAAACGGCGGCTGAGGCCAGCAGCGCGGCGGCGGCCAGGGCGGCCTTGAGGCGGGAGTTCATACGGTCCTTGGAAATACGAAAAATCTGATGAAAACGGGCCGGCACGATCGATACGTGCCGGCCCTGTCCTGTGCTGCCGGAGTCGATCAGCGATTTGGCTGCGGCGTGATGCGCAGATATGGGCGTACCGCGTCGAACCCTTTGGGGAAACGTTCTGCCAGTTCGGCCGGGTCCTGGATGCTGGGCACGATCACCACGTCGTCGCCGTCTTTCCAGTTGGCGGGCGTTGCCACCTTGTGGCTGTCGGTGAGCTGCAGCGAGTCGATGACCCGCAGGATTTCATCGAAATTACGCCCGGTGCTGGCCGGATAAGTGAACGTGGTGCGCAACACGTGTTTGGGGTCGATGATGAACACGCTGCGAACCGTGGCATTGGCCAGCGAGCTCGGGTGGATCATGTCGTACAGGCCGGCAACCTTCCGGTCGGCATCGGCCAGGATCGGGAAGTTCACTTCGGTGTTCTGGGTTTCGTTGATGTCCGGAATCCACTTGCCGTGTGACTCGACGGTATCCACGCTCACGGCGATCGGCTTGACGCCACGCTTTGCGAACTCGCCCGACAACGCCGCAGTCTTGCCTAGTTCGGTCGTGCAAACCGGCGTGAAGTCAGCCGGGTGCGAGAACAGCACCACCCACGAATCGCCTGCCCATTCAAAGAAATTGATGGGGCCTTGCGAAGATTCCTGGGTGAAATCAGGGACCGTGTCGCCGAGTCGAAGCGTTGCCATGTAAAGAGTCCTTCTGGTGATGGACCGCCATTCTGCAAGCGCATTCCTAATTCGGGAACGAACAGATTTTTTTATCCTTATTTTGAAAAACGCATAAGAGGTATCTGGCCGACACATCTTTAGATATAAAAAAAGACGCCCGAAGGCGTCTTTCACACGAAGGCTGATTGTGCTCAGCCGTTGGTGTTCTGACGGACGAGCACCGGAGCGACGGCCTGTGACGATTCGACCCAACGCCGCACACGTTCGGCGTCGGCCACGCGGCTCAGCTTGCCTGCGGAGTCAAGGAAAACCATGATCAGCTTGCGACCGGCGATCTTGGCCTGCATCACCAGGCACTGACCGGCCTCGTTGATGAAACCCGTTTTCTGCAGGCCGATGTCCCAGGCCGGGTTGTGCACCAGCCGATTGGTGTTGTTGTATTGCAGGGTTCGGCGGCCGATGTCTACCGTGTAGTTGGGTGACGTGGTCAGTTCACGGAGCAGCGGGTCCTGGTATGCAGCGCCCACCAGGGTCGCGAGGTCACGTGCGCTCGACTGGTTGCGGCTTGAAAGCCCGGTGGGCTCCACATAGTGGGTGTCGACCATGCCCAGCTGACGCGCTTTCGCGTTCATCAGTGTGACGAAGGTTGCAAGGCCGCCCGGATAGGTGCGGCCCAGCGCGTGAGCTGCACGGTTTTCGCTCGACATCAGCGCCAGATGCAGCATTTCGCCCCGGCTCAGCGTAGCGCCGACGACCAGGCGTGAACTGCTGCCTTTTTCGGTGTCGACGTCGTCCTGCGTGATGGTGATCATCTCGTCCATCGGCAGCTTGGCTTCGCTGATGAGCGTGCCTGTCATCAGTTTGGTGATGGAAGCGATGGGCAGAACGGCACCGTCGTTCTTGCTGATCAGGACTTCCTGGGTGTCCTGGTCAATGACGAAAGCCACGCTGGACTTCAGGTCGAGCGGATCGGCCGCACCGTGCAGGCCAGCGAGTTGACCATAGGACGGACGGGCAGGCACGTAGGCGACGCGGGCGGGTGCGCTGGTGCGACGGCCTGCGGCGAACGTCTGCGAGACACGGTTGCTGGCGCGTGCGACCTGCTTGCCGGTCGCTGCCCGGGCAGCGACCTTGCGCGCCGGCGAAGCGGTGCTGGAAGCCTGCTTCTTGGCAGCGGGTGCCTTGTGACGCTCTGCGGCATGCGCGCCTGCGATGGAGCACACCGCCAAGGACGCGGCAGCAGCAACTGCGCCGACGAACCGGGCGGCGCGCGCTACAAAAGATGGGTTACGAATCGACATCAGAGATTCTCCGGAAAGCGGGGCCAGGGCCTAGCGGGAATAAAAAACCTGGGAATCACGCATGAATTCAACGACTTACAAGGGCTTTATCATGCACTGCCAAAATTATAAGCAGTTGTTTCCACGCGCAGCACCGAAACAACAACTTTAGTTTGTAAATCCGCGCCCTGTTGCCATGCAAAAAGGGGGCATTGCCCCCTTTTTCTGAACCGGACGCTGTCAACCGAAAAGACAGCCGCTGATTTTTGCAGGTTTTCAGGCCGCAGACGCCTCGACCGGCGTTGGCGCCTGCATCTGGCGCGCTCGCACCACACCCGACAAGATCGCCTTGAGCGATGCAGACACGATATTGGCATCGATTCCCGCGCCGAAAATGCCACGACTTCCATCTACCTGCACCTCGACGTAGGCCACCGAGCGAGCATCCGCACCGGCGCCGATCGCATGCTGGTGATAGTCGATCACCCGAACGGCGGCGCCTGTGATGGCTTGCAATCCCGCCACGAAGGCGTCGATCGGGCCGCTTCCCTGCCCACTCAGCTGGCGGGTTTCACCATCCCATTCGATGGTTGCATCGAGGCTGACGACGTTCCCGGTGGCGCCGGTATCCTCGACCACACGGTGGATCGGCGCCTGGACTTCGTCGATGCGATATTCACGCTCGAACAATTCAAAGATGTCCTTGGCGGAAAACTCCTTGCCGCTCGCGTCCATGTTCTGCTGCACGACCTGGCTGAACTCGATCTGCAGGCGACGCGGCAACTCGAGGCCGTATTCACTTTCGAGCAGGTACGAAATTCCACCCTTGCCCGACTGGCTGTTCACACGAATGACCGCCTCATAGCTGCGCCCGAGATCCTTCGGATCGATCGGCAGGTAAGGCATGTCCCAGATCTCGTCGTCCTTGCGGGCCGAGAAAGCTTTCTTGATTGCGTCCTGATGCGAGCCGGAAAAGGAGGTGTAGACCAATTCACCGACATAGGGATGGCGTGGGTGCACGGGCAACTGGTTGCAGTGCTCGACAGTGAGCCGGATCTCGTCGATCCGGGAGAAGTCGAGTTGGGGCGACACCCCCTGCGTATAAAGGTTGAGCGCGACGTTGACGAGGTCGAGGTTGCCGGTGCGTTCGCCGTTGCCGAACAGGCAGCCTTCAAGACGATCGGCGCCGGCCATCAAGGCAAGTTCAGCCGTGGCGGTACCGGTGCCGCGATCATTGTGCGGATGTACCGAGATGACGATGGAATCACGCCGTTCCACATTGCGGATGGTCCATTCGACCATGTCGGCAAAGATATTGGGCGTGGAACATTCGACCGTCGTCGGCAGATTGATGATGCACTTGTGATCCGGCGACGGATTCCATTCGGCCACCACTGCGTCGATGACCCGCTTGGAAAATGCCAGCTCGGTGTTGGAATACATCTCCGGCGAGTATTGGAAGGTCCACTGCGTTGCCGGTTGCTCCGCCGCGAGTTCCTTGAACATGCGGGCATTGGTCACGGCCAGGTCCACGATCTGGTCTTCGCTCATGTTCAGCACCACCCGGCGCATGACCGGTGCGGTGGCGTTGTAGAGGTGAACGATGGCGCGTGGCACGCCTTGCAGGGCCTCGAAAGTGCGGCGGATGAGCGGCTCGCGCGCCTGCGTCAGCACCTGGATGGTCACGTCGTCGGGAATGCGGTTTTCTTCGATGAGCATGCGCAGGAAATCGAATTCGATTTGCGACGCTGAAGGGAATCCGACCTCGATTTCCTTGAAGCCGATGGCCACCAGGGTTTCGAACATCCGCATCTTTCGCGCCACATCCATCGGCTCTATCAGCGCCTGGTTGCCGTCCCGCAGGTCGACGCTGCACCAGACGGGCGGCTTGGACACGATCTGGTCTGGCCAGGTGCGGTCCTTGAGGCCGACAGCGGGGAACGAGCGATATTTGGATGCGGGTTGCTGCAACATGGCGATCTCTTTAGATGATTTGGATTACCCAGCAACTCCCAGAATACAAAACGGCCCGTTGCTGGAGCATACGGGCCGTGGAGTGGGGGTGAAAGCGCGCGCGCGTTACCGTCTCTGCCCGTGAGGCAGAGCTAGTAGGAAAAGCGCAAATGCGTTCATGGCGCGCAATTTATCACAGGGTTGCAAAATCTGGCAACGCTTTTAACGATGCCAGCCGCGTTCATCCGGCTCGTCGGTCGACGTGCTGATGACACTGGTCTGCTGGCCACGGAAGCGCCGCAGGGCATAGACCACATAACCACTCAACCCGTACAACACGAAGGTTCCGAACAACACGGCCGGAGGGTGAATGTTTATGACGGCGATCACCAGGACCACCAGAACTACTGCAGCGAACGGAACGCTGCGTTTCATGCGCAAGTCCTTGAAGCTGTAGAAAGGTACGTTGGTCACCATCGTCAGTCCGGCATAAAGAGTGAAGACGAACGCAGTCCACACGATGAAGCTCCAGCTGACCCACTCGTTGCCTTCACCGCGCACGCTGTTTTCGTTCAGCAGCCAAATGAAGCCGGTCACCAGTGCAGCCGCTGCCGGCGAAGGAAGGCCCTGAAAATAGCGCTTGTCTACCACGGCTGTGTTGACGTTGAAACGCGCCAGCCGCAGCGCCGCGCAGGCGCAATAGACAAAAGCGGCGATCCAACCCCAGCGGCCGATGTCACGCAAGGCCCATTCATAGGCGATGAGCGCAGGAGCCGCACCGAACGACACCATGTCGGACAACGAATCCATCTGCTCGCCAAAAGCGCTTTGCGTGTTGGTCATGCGTGCGACACGGCCGTCCAGGCTGTCCAGCACCATCGCCACGAAGACCCCTGCGGCGGCCATGTCGAAACGGCCGTCCATGGCCATCACGATTGCATAGAACCCACCAAAAAGCGCTGCAACCGTAAACAGGTTGGGCAGGATGTAGATACCCTTGCGGCGCTTGCGTACGACGATGCCCTCCGGGATTTCGTTCGTCCCCTGGGGGCCTTGCGGAAGTTGTGCCATTTTTTTCCTCCGGGGCGCGCGTGATTTCCGGCGACCCTGTCATATTTCTCAAACCGGCAGTGTAGCCACCGACCTGTTTCGTCACAGAAAAAAACAGGGGCCACCGCATGCGCGATGGCCCCTTGTCATGACGCGGGACGGCCTCTTAGTTGCGGGTCTGGTCGACCAGCTTGTTCTTGGCGATCCAGGGCATCATGGCGCGGAGCTTGGCACCCACCTGTTCGATCTGGTGCTCGGCACCCAGGCGGCGGCGGCTGATCAGCGTCGGCTGGCCGGCGACGGCCTCCAGCACGAAGCTCTTGGCATATTCACCGGTCTGGATGTCCTTCAGACATTGCTTCATCGCCTTCTTGGTTTCCTCGGTCACGATGCGCGGGCCGGTGACGTATTCGCCGTATTCCGCGTTGTTCGAGATCGAGTAGTTCATGTTGGCGATGCCGCCTTCATAGATCAGGTCGACGATCAGCTTCAGTTCGTGCAGGCATTCGAAGTACGCCATTTCGGGCGCGTAGCCGGCTTCCACCAGGGTTTCGAAACCAGCCTTGATCAGTTCGACGGTGCCGCCGCACAGAACAGCCTGTTCGCCGAACAGGTCGGTCTCGGTTTCTTCACGGAAATTGGTTTCGATGATGCCGGCCTTGCCGCCGCCGTTGGCCGCAGCATAGGAGAGCGCCAGGTCGCGGGCCTTGCCCGACTTGTCCTGATGAACCGCCACCAGATGGGGCACGCCGCCGCCTTGGGCGTAGGTACCGCGCACGGTGTGGCCGGGAGCCTTCGGAGCGACCATCCAGACGTCCAGATCGGCGCGGGCCTGCACGAAGCCGTAGTGCACGTTGAACCCGTGGGCGAACACCAGCGAAGCGCCCTGCTTGATGTTGGGTTCGACGTCGTTCTTGTAGACGGTGGCGATCTGCTCGTCGGGCAGCAGGATCATGACGACGTCGGCTGCCTTGACGGCTTCGGCCACTTCAGCGACCTGCAGACCCGCCTTGCCGACCTTGTCCCACGAAGCGCCACCCTTGCGCAGCCCGACCACGACCTTCACGCCGCTGTCGTTCAGGTTCTGCGCGTGTGCATGACCTTGCGAGCCGTAGCCGATGATGGCGACGGTCTTGCCCTTGATCAGGCTGATGTCGGCGTCTTTGTCGTAGAAAACTTTCATGCTGGTAGCTCCGTTTGGATTGGGTTCTGGTTGGCGAAAACGCCCATCGACAGGCTCGGGGCGAATGCGAAAAAGCAAGATCGCCGGACAGGATCCGCCCATGCCGAGCCTGTCGAAGCCCGGGCGGAAATAAGAAACTGGGGACTAGACGCGCAATACCCGTTCGCCGCGGCCGATTCCACTGGCGCCGGTACGCACGGTTTCCATGATCGCGCTGCGTTCTACCGCATGCAGGAAGGCGTCGTTCTTGGACTGGTCACCGGTGAGCTCGATGGTGTAGCTCTTGTCGGTAACGTCGATGATCCGGCCGCGGAAGATGTCGGCCAGGCGCTTCATTTCCTCGCGCTCCTTGCCCACCGCCCTCACCTTCACCATCATCAGTTCACGCTCGGTGTATGCGCCTTCGGTCAGGTCGACCACCTTCACCACCTCGATCAGGCGGTTGAGGTGCTTGGTGATCTGCTCGATCACGTCTTCCGAGCCAGCCGTCTGGATGGTCATGCGCGAAAGGCTGGGGTCTTCCGTCGGCGCCACGGTCAGCGACTCGATGTTGTAACCACGGGCCGAAAAAAGGCCCACCACGCGGGAGAGTGCGCCAGGCTCGTTTTCGAGCAGCACGGCAATGATGTGTTTCATGTGCGATTCCTCTTTTCGCTGCCCTCCCCTGCGCACGGTAATGCGCAGGCTCGGCGAGCAATAGATTCTTCAGTTGGGAGAAAAAACGAGGGCTTCGGAAAAACCCCGCCGCAAGCCTTACAGGTCTTCGCTACCGAGCAGCATTTCGGTAATGCCCTTGCCGGCCTGCACCATCGGGAACACGTTCTCGGTGGGGTCGGTACGGAAGTCCATGAACACCGTGCGGTCCTTCAGGCGGCGCGCTTCACGCAGTGCCGGCTCCACATCCCGTGGATGCTCGATCAGCAGGCCAACGTGGCCGTATGCCTCGGCGAGCTTCACGAAGTTGGGCAAGGCATCCATGTAGCTGTGGCTATAGCGACCCGAATACTCGATTTCCTGCCACTGACGCACCATGCCCAGATAACGGTTGTTAAGCGCACAGATCTTGATCGGCGTGTTGTATTGCAAGCAGGTGGAAAGCTCCTGGATGCACATCTGCACCGAGCCTTCGCCAGTAATGCAGAACACTTCCGAATCGGGCTTGGCCATCTTGACGCCCATGGCATAGGGAATGCCCACACCCATCGTGCCCAGGCCACCGGAATTGATCCAGCGGTTGGGTTTGTCGAATCGGTAGTACTGGGCAGCCCACATCTGGTGCTGGCCCACGTCCGATGTGATGTACGTGTCGGCGTCCTTGGTCATTTCCCAAAGCGTTTCGACCACGTACTGCGGCTTGATGACGTCGCCATCGCCCAGGCTGTAGGCCATGCAGTCGCGGCCACGCCATTCCTCGATGGTCTTCCACCAGGCCTGCAGGGACTGGCCGTCGGGCTTGACAGGCGACTCCTTGATTATGGTGATCAATTCGGTCAGCACGTCCTTCACGTCGCCGACGATGGGCACGTCTACCTTTACCCGTTTCGAGATCGACGAAGGGTCGATGTCGATATGGATGATCTTGCGTTCGTTCTGTGCAAAGTGCTTGACGTTGCCGATGACCCGGTCGTCGAACCGTGCGCCGACAGCCAGCAGCACGTCGCAGTGCTGCATGGCGTTGTTGGCCTCCCAGGTGCCGTGCATGCCCAGCATGCCCAGGAACTTGGGATCGGACGCGGGATATGCACCCAGGCCCATCAACGTATTGGTGACGGGGTAACCCAACAGGTCGACCAGCGTGCGCAGCTCCTGCGACGCATTGCTCAGCAGCACCCCGCCGCCGGTGTAGATGTAGGGGCGCTTTGCGGTCAGCAGCAACTGCAGCGCCTTGCGGATCTGGCCGCCGTGACCCTTCTTCACCGGGTTGTACGAGCGCATTTCCACGGACTGCGGATAGCCTGCGTACAGAGTCTTCTTGAAGGACACGTCCTTGGGAATATCGACCACCACCGGGCCGGGCCGGCCGGTGCGGGCAATGTGGAAAGCCTTCTTCATCGTCATCGCGATATCGCGAGGATCCTTGACGAGAAAATTGTGTTTCACGATGGGGCGGGTGATGCCGACCGTGTCGCATTCCTGGAAAGCATCCTGCCCGATGGCGGCAGTCGGCACCTGGCCGCTGATGATCACCATCGGGATAGAGTCCATATATGCGGTGGCGATGCCGGTGACCGCATTGGTCAGGCCCGGACCGGACGTGACCAGCGCCACGCCGACGTTGCCGGTGGCACGTGCATAACCGTCTGCCGCATGTACCGCCGCCTGCTCATGGCGCACAAGCACGTGCTGAATGGAGTCTTGTTTATAGAGGGCGTCGTAGATGTACAACACCGCGCCGCCCGGATAGCCCCAGACGAATTCAGTGCCTTCGGCGGCAAGCGCCTTCATGAGCACTTCGGAGCCCATGAGCTCGACGGATTCGGGGGATTGCGCTGCGGCGGCAGCTGCCGAAATGATTTCGGCCTTGGATATTTCCATGATGAACCTTTGAGATTTTCTCTGACGAAAAACCTTGGGTGCTCCTTCGCGAGACCCTTGTGAGGCTGCGTCGGAACTTTGGGCTAGCGGCCATGGGCGCGATGTAACGTGCCGAACCGAAACCCGTTTGCTGTTTGAGTTGCAACGCGCATTATCGCATCGGTCGGTGAAGGTGCAGCGAGCGCCGAGCATAAATATTTCCCTGATGGAATAATGGCCGCGCGCCGAACCCTCATGCCGCCCCAGCGGCGCAAACAAGTCTCCCCCATCTTGGCTTCCGAAAAAGAACTCGCCGATTTCTTGCAGAGCGTCGAAACCAGAGCATTCAAACGCTCGGTCTACCACGTGCGCGACCAGGAAGCCGCGCTGGATATCGTCCAGGACAGCATGCTGCGCCTCGCCGAACACTATGGCGACCGGCCGGCGGATGAACTGCCCATGCTGTTCCAGCGCATCCTGTCCAACTGCACGCTCGATTGGTTCAGACGCCAGAAAACGCGCAACGCCCTGTTCTCGAACATGAGCGATTTCGACAGCGGCGGTGAGGACGACGGTTTCGACCTGCTCGAAGCCCTGGTCGTCAACGACGGAAGTCAGCGCACCGAGAGTGCCGAAGAAAGCACCAGCCGCGGAGAAATCCTCCACCAGATCGAAATACAGATACAAGAGCTTCCGACACGTCAACGCGAGGCTTTCCTGATGCGTTACTGGGAGGAAATGGACGTTGCAGAGACAGCTGCCGCCATGGGCTGCTCGGAAGGCAGCGTCAAGACGCATTGCTCTCGCGCAGTGCGCGCTCTGGCCGCCGCGCTGAAAGCCAAGGGAATACAACTATGAATCGCTCGATCAACATCACCCAGGAACAGTTGCAGGACGAATTCGGCGAACGTGTCGCCGCGCGTCTGGAGGTCGGTGCGCGCACGCTGCCTCACGACATCGGCGCACGTCTCAAGGCAATCCGCCTTAACGCCATGACGCGTCGCAAGGTTGCCAATGTGCGGGCACACACGGCTGCAGCCGTATTCGGACAGGGTTCGTCGGGTACCGCAACCATCAGCATGGGTGGCGGACGCGGCCCGGGATTCTGGGGTCGCATGGCATCGGCTCTGCCCCTGCTTGCCCTGGTTGCGGGCCTGGTCACCATTCATGTGGTCCAGACAGACAACCGGCTGCGAGAACTGGCCGAAGTCGACTCCGACCTGCTCACGGACGACCTCCCGCCTTCGGCTTATACCGACCCCGGTTTCATCGAATTCCTGAAGAATGGTCTTCAGTCCCAAGACCGCTGAAGCAAAGCGCCGCTTGATGACGCCAGGTCCAATGTTCCAGCTTGCCAAAGTCGCCAGCGGCCGCCGTCCACGCCGGATATGCCAGGCGCTGCTGCTGGCCGCGCTTGCGGGTCTTGCCGCAGGTGCCTGCGCCCAGGCCCGCATGTCCGTCAAGGGGCCTTCTACCTCTGTGGAGCCCGGCGCAACGTCGCCGTCAATGGCTCCGGCCACACGACCTGCCTGGGGAGAATTGACCGCCGGCCAGCGGCAGGCACTGGCGCCGCTCCATCCGCATTGGGACTCTCTGACCGAAAACCACAAACGCAAGTGGATCGCCATCTCCCGGAATTTCGACAACTGGTCTGCCGAAGAGCAGTCCAAGATGCACGGCCGCATGAGTGCCTGGGCTGGCCTGAGCACAGTGGAGCGTGACCAGGCCCGGCTGAACTACGCCGAGGCACGCAAGGTGAATGTCGATGAAAAGAAGGCCCGCTGGGAGGCCTACCAGGCCCTGAGTGACGAGCAGCGTGACAAGCTTGCTTCGTCGACAGCGCCCAGGCGACCCGGCGTCGCCGCGCCAGCCAAATTGAACCGCGGCCCGGAAATGGTCAAGCTGGTGCCCGCTGGTGGTGATCCACGCAGTTCGCCCCGGGTGGGCGTGCCCGCATCGGCCGTGGATCACAATACGCTTCTTCCGCAGCATCTCCAGGCGCCCTGAGCCCTTGGTTTCGGACATGCTGCTCCGCCTCTCGCAGAGCTCGCAGACCGATGACTCCAGAACCCCAGACATCACCGCCCCCGGCACTCACCACGCCGGCCCCCTCAATTCCCGAAATGTGTGCGCCTGCCCTCGGTCGCAGGATGGCCTGCTGGCTTTACGAGGGAGTGCTGCTGTTCGGTGTGGTGTTCATCTCGGGATACCTTTTCAGCAGCCTCAGCCAGACCCGCAACGCCCTGGACAATCGCCACCCACTGATGGCGTTCCTGTTCGTGGTGCTGGGCATCTACTTCGTCTGGTTCTGGACGAGGGGCCAGACGCTCGCCATGAAGACCTGGCATATCCGACTTGTAGACCGCAACGCAAATGCCGTAGCCCAGCCTCGCGCCCTGTTGCGTTATGTGCTTGCCTGGCTTTGGTTCCTGCCACCCCTGGCGGCATCCATGTTCCTGTCGGCCTCTGGACGCGAAACAGCTGTGCTGGCCGTCGGATGGGTGTTTTTCTGGGGGTTGGCAAGTCGGTTGCATCCACAAAGGCAGTTTTTGCATGATGCGCTTGCAGGCACCCGACTGGTCACCTGGCGCCCTGACGTTCCACGCCGAAAATAACTGCCCGATGCGAGACAACTCCAAGACCGGTGGCGTGCAGTTGCGCCACGAAGCCACCGACGCACAAAAATCCCGCCGTGGATTGAACCGCCTTTGGCATGCCTTCCGATATTCGCTCGACGGTCTCCGCGCCGGGTGGAACGAAGCCGCGTTCCGCGCCGAGGTGCTGGCCGCATTCGTCATGGTGCCCGCCGCATTCTGGCTCGGTGAAAGCTGGGCAGAAATCGGCCTGCTTGCCGGCTCGGTACTGATGGTGATGATTGTCGAACTGCTCAATACCGGCATCGAGGCCGCCATCGACCGCATCGGGCCCGACTGGCATGCCATGTCCAAGCAGGCAAAGGATATGGGCAGCGCCGCGGTGCTGCTATCGCTACTTCTGTGCGGTGGCCTGTGGGCCGGCGCACTGCACCATCGTTTCAGCTGACTTTTCGCAATGAATGTGTCGAACCAACCGAAGTTTTCCTTGTGTGTCTACTGCGGATCCCGCGAGGGCAATGACCCGCGTTTTGCCGAGGCTGCGCGCGGCGTCGGTCAATGGATCGGAGCGGCCGGCGGCCAGCTGGTGTACGGCGGTGGTCACGCGGGCCTGATGGGGCAGGTAGCCGACGCCACGCAGGCGGCCGGCGGCCGGGTGGTCGGCGTGATCCCGCAAAGCCTGGTCGACCGCGAAGCGGCCAACCGCCGCTGCGATGAACTCCATATCGTCTCGAACATGCATGAACGCAAAGCCATGATGGCCGAACGTTCGGACGGTTTTCTGGCCCTGCCCGGCGGCATAGGGACTTTCGAGGAACTGTTCGAAGTCTGGACCTGGCACCAGTTGGGATACCATGACAAGCCCCTCGGCCTGCTCAACGTGGCCGGTTACTACGACGGCCTGCTGGCCTTCATGAAGCAATCGGTGGCGACCGGGTTCATGTGGGAAAAGACCGAGCAATTGCTGCAGGTCGGCACCGATGTGGGCTCGTTGCTACCGGCAATGCTTGCCGGCATGCGAAGCAGCAGCGGCGATGCCGTGCCGCTGCGCGACGTCATCTGACTCCGACGGTCAGACGGCGGAATCGTCTTCCTCTCCGGTACGGATGCGCACCGCCTTTTCGACCGACGTGACAAAGATCTTCCCGTCGCCGATCTTGCCGGTCCGGGCAGCCACGACGATGGCCTCGACACAGCGCGCCGTATCCCCGTCGGCCACGACCACCTCGATTTTCATCTTGGGCAAAAAATCCACTTCGTACTCTGCCCCGCGATACAGCTCGGTATGCCCCTTCTGTCGGCCGAAACCCTTGACCTCGGTTACGGTCAGGCCGCTGACGCCGCAAGCGGCCAGGGATTCGCGCACTTCTTCCAGCTTGAACGGCTTGATGACGGCGGTGATGAGTTTCATGGTCAATTCCTGATATGGAGTCTTCGGGATTTGCGGCAATTTTGACCGAGGGTAACGCAGCGTGACGAAAAAGCAGGACGACATCACCATTCGGGTTCATACAGACCCTGCATCCATCGACCCGGCGGAGTGGGATGCCCTGCTCTCGCAGCAGGCTCATCCCAGCCCGTTCATGCGCCACGCCTATCTGCTCGCCATGCACGAAAGCGGCAGCGCCACCACACGTACCGGCTGGGCGCCTGCCTTCATCACGCTGATGGATGGGGATACGGTGAAGGGAGCGTGCGCGCTTTATCTCAAGTCACATTCCTACGGCGAATACGTATTCGATTGGGCGTGGGCCAACGCGTACGCCGAACACGGCCTCGAGTACTACCCCAAAGCTATCGTCGCTGCGCCTTTCACGCCCGTGCCCGGAGCCCGTCTTCTCGCGCGGGACCATGACACGCGGTTACGGCTGGTGCAGGCCCTGGTGGCATGGTGCGAATCGCAGGGGCTGTCATCGCTGCATCTGCTGTTCGCAGCAGAACATGACGTCGACGCCTGCCGCGAGGCCGGCCTGATGCTGCGCCACACCGTTCAGTTCCACTGGCATAACCGCACTCCCGCGCCGTATGGGGATTTCAATGATTTCCTGGCCGGACTGGCCCAGGAGAAACGCAAGAAGATTCGCCAGGAGCGCCGCAAGGTGGCGGATGCCGGCGTGGTTTTCCGCCACATGCAGGGCGGCGCCATCACCGATGCCGACTGGGACTTTTTCTACCTGTGCTACGAACGTACCTATCTCGAGCACGGCAATGCGCCATATCTCACCCGTGACTTCTTCAGGCGCATGCAGACCGACATGCCGGAAAACTGGCTACTGTTCATTGCCGAGCGGGCCGGTGCGCCGATCGCCTGCAGCCTGATTGCAGTCCAGCAGGCAGGGGACGAAAAAGTGGCTTACGGCCGCTACTGGGGCGCGCTGGAAAGGGTCGACTGCCTGCACTTCGAGGCTTGCTATTACCAACCGCTGGACTGGTGCGTCGCCCACGGCATCGCGCGATTCGAGGGCGGGGCGCAGGGCGAACACAAGATGGCGCGGGCCTTGATGCCGGTATCGACCACCAGTGCCCACTGGTTGGCGCGGTCTGATTTTTCAGAAGCGGTCGAACGTTTTCTGGAGCGCGAAGGCGCTGGTATCGCCAACTACATGGAACATCTCGAAGATCGTTCGCCTTTTCGTCACGACACGGAATAAAAAAAGGAGCCGCGAGGCTCCTTCATTTTGTGTGGCGATCGGCGAACCGATCGGGCCGTGCGGTCACGCCTTCTTGTAATTGGCGATGCCTTCCAGGATTTCCTGGTGGGCGGCGTCCTTGCCTTCCCAACCCAGCACCTTGACCCACTTGCCGGCCTCCAGGTCCTTGTAGTGCTCGAAGAAGTGACTGATCTGCTTCAGCAGGATCGGGTGCAGATCTTCGGGCTTCTGGTACTGCTCGTACAGCGGCAGGAGCTTGGTGGTGGGCACGGCCAGCACCTTGCCGTCGACGCCGGCTTCGTCTTCCATCTTCAGGATGCCGATGGCGCGGCAGGGCACCACCACGCCTGGCGGCAGCGGGAACGGCGTCATAACCAGCACATCGACCGGGTCGCCGTCGCCCGACAGGGTCTGTGGCACGTAACCGTAGTTGGTGGGGTAGTGCATGGCGGTCGACAGGAAACGGTCGACGAACACGCAGCCGGAGTCCTTGTCGACCTCGTACTTCACCGGGTCGGCATTTGCCGAGATCTCGATGACGACGTTGAAAACGTCCGGGGGATTCTTGCCAGGGGAAACTTTGTCGAAGGCCATGGATCGGTCAGCAGAAATATTGGTGTTTCAGGGCCGCGCAAGGCGCGGAACAGGCGCCGGCATTGTAGCCAGCGCCCCGTACCGGATCAGCCGAGCGCGGTGTCCAGCAGCATCATCAATACGAAACCGATCATCAGGCCACCCGTCGCCCAGGCCTCATGCCCCTTCCGGTGTGACTCGGGGATGATCTCGTGACTGATGACGAACAGCATCGCGCCGCCGGCAAATCCGAGGCCCCACGGCAGCAGTCCACGTGAATATTCGATCACCGCGGCCCCTATCAGCGCACCCACCGGCTCGATCAGCCCCGACGCCATTCCGACGCCAACTGCCAGGCCACGCTTGTAGCCGGCGGCCAGCAGCGCTACCGCCACCACCAGGCCTTCCGGCAGGTCCTGGATGGCGATACCGGTGGCCAGCGCGCTGGCACGAAGCGGATCGGTGCCCGCAAACCCCACGCCGATTGCCAGGCCTTCCGGAAGGTTGTGCAGGGCAATCGCAAAAACGAAAAGCCAGGAACGGCGCAGCGTGTGCGCGGTCTGGCCTTCGACGCCCTTGATGAAGTGTTCGTGTGGCACAAGGCGCTCGGTGATCAGCAAGGCCAATCCACCCAGCAGGATGGAAATGCCCACAACGCCGCCGGCACCCCAGGGGCCCATACCGGACTCTTTCGCCACGGCGATACCGGGAATGATCAGCGAGAAGGCGCTGGCTGCCAGCATCACCCCGGCGCCGAAGCCGAACAGGGTGTCCTGTGTTCGTTCCGACAGCCGCTGCGAGAAGAGAACCGGCACCGTGCCCAAGGCCGTTGCCAGCGCTGCGACCATGCCGCCCACGAATGCGTTACGGACGACCTCGTGGGTGGTGACCAGTTGCCAGCCCTGTGCACAGACGGCGACGCAGCCCACCAAAAGGATGAGCATGCCAAGCCAGCCACGCGGCGACCGCGCCGCACGGGCGCGATCCACGGTTGCCAGCCGATCAGCCTCGGGCGGCGGCATACCGGCGCGCCACTTCGGGCCAGTTCACCACGTTGTAGAACGCCGCGATGTATTCGGGCCGGCGGTTCTGGTACTTGAGGTAATACGCGTGTTCCCACACGTCCAGCCCAAGGATGGGGGTATTGCCGGAACCGATACCGTTCATCAACGGGCTGTCCTGATTGGCGCTGCTTTCAACCACGAGTTTTCCACCCTGGTCGACTGCCAGCCATGCCCAGCCGCTACCGAACCGCGTCAGCGCGGCCTTGGTGAAGGCCTCCTTGAACTTGTCCAGTCCGCCCAGGTCGGACTCGATGGCCTTGGCCAGGTCACCTTCCGGCGCGGTCGGGGCGCCAGGCGCCATCACTGTCCAGAAAAGGCTGTGGTTGTAATGGCCGCCGCCATTGTTTCGCACAGGCGCGCGCAGCGCTTCTGGCAACTGCTCCACGCCGGACACCAGTTCCTCTATCGACTTGTTTTCATGCGGCGTGTCTTTCAGCGCCGCGTTCAGGTTGTTGACGTAGGTCTGATGGTGCTTGGTGTAATGGATTTCCATCGTCTGCGCGTCGATGTTGGGTTCGAGCGCGGTATAGGCATAAGGCAGCGGGGGCAGGCTGAAGGCCATCGATAATTCCTTTGAATGAGTTTCACTTTCATTTATACACGGCTAATACCGTGACGACGAAAAGACAGTTTCTATCTCCCCGTTAGAACACGTGTAACGGCCCATCACCAACCCGGCGCGGCGCCGGGCGACAATCGGGGGATGCCATCAACCGCCACCCGGACCATCCCCGTGCTGGACTTGCGTCGCCTGTCGCCGGCGCTACCGGTCGGCAAGCCGGACGGCCACCTGACTGACCGACTCGGCCGCCCGCTGCGCGACCTGCGCATCAGCGTGACCGACCGCTGCAATTTCCGCTGCAGCTACTGCATGCCCAAGGAAGTCTTCGGCAAGGACTACCCCTACCTGCCCCAATCGGCCTTGCTGAATTTCGAAGAAATCGCCCGGCTGGCCGGCCTGTTCGTGGCACAGGGTGTCCGAAAGCTCCGCCTGACGGGCGGCGAGCCGCTGCTTCGGCGCAACCTTGAATTCCTGGTCGAGCAACTGGCGCGCCTGCGGACGGTCGATGGCACGCCGCCCGATCTGACCCTGACCACCAACGCTTCCCTGCTCGCCCGCAAGGCGCAATCGCTCAAGGACGCGGGCCTGAACCGCGTAACGGTAAGTCTCGACGGCCTGGACGACGCAGTGTTCCGTGCGATGAACGATGTCGATTTTCCGGTGTCCGACGTGCTTCACGGTATCGACGCCGCATTGCGGGCAGGCCTGGGACCGATCAAGGTCAACATGGTGGTCAAGCGCGGCACCAACGATGACCAGATCCTGCCGATGGCGCGGCATTTTCGCGGTACCGGCGTGGCTTTGCGTTTCATCGAATACATGGATGTCGGTGCCACCAACGGCTGGCGCATGGACGAGGTCATGCCTTCCTCGGACGTGTTGTCGCTGCTGCGATCCGAGTTGCCATTGGTGCCGCTGGCAGCTTCGGCTCCTGGCGAGACCGCCGTCCGCTGGGCCTACGCCAATGCCGGCGGACAAGCCGATGCCGGCCTCGGCGAGGTCGGGTTCATCAGCAGCGTGACCCAGGCCTTTTGCGGTGACTGCAACCGCGCGCGCCTGTCCACCGACGGCCGGCTTTACCTGTGCCTGTTCGGCCGCAACGGCCACGACCTGCGCTCCCTGATGCGGGTTGGCGGCACGGACGACGAACTCGCCGCAGCCATCGCCGGCATCTGGCAAGGCAGGGACGACCGATATTCGGAGTTGCGTGCAAGCCTGCCCGCCGAAGCAGCCGGGAGCAGTACCGGCAAACGGGTCGAAATGAGCTACATCGGCGGATGACACCGGCCGACATCACCGGCCTGGTGCTGGCCGGCGGCCAGGGCAGCCGGATGCTGGGTGCCGACAAGGGCCTTGTCGAATGGCAAGGCGTACCACTGGCACAGCATGCCATGCGGCGCCTGAAACCCCAGGTGGGCGCCGTGGCCATCAATGCCAACCGAAACGCAGCCGTCTACGCTGCCTGGCAGGTTCCCGTCTGGCCCGATGCCGACGATCGGTTCCCCGGCCCTCTCGCCGGCCTGCTTGCCGGGTTGACCCATTGCGCAACCGACTGGCTTGTCACCGTGCCGTGCGACAGCCCGCTGTTTCCGACCGATCTGGTGGCACGGCTCATGCAGGTCGTCCAGGAAACGAACAGGCCCATCGCCATGGCCGCGACGGCCCGGCCAGGGGGCTCCGACCCGCAGCCGGTCTTCATGCTGGTGCACCGTTGCCTGCTGGATCCGTTGGTGCAGGCCCTGGCGCAGGATGAACGCCGGGTCCGGCGCTGGGCGGAAAGCTGCGGCTGTGTAATGGCGGTGTTCGATGACGTGTCGGCATTCGCCAATGCCAACACACATGAGGACCTCGCAGCGCTGGCCGCAGGCCGGGGCTGAGCCGGAAACTCAGGACCTCAAAGCCGGCCCAAGGCCAGGTCGACGCCGCGGTTGGCCAGGGCATCGGCCCTCTCGTTGCCAGGGTCGCCGTTGTGGCCGCGCACCCATTTCCATTCGATGGTGTGACCGCAGGTTGCCACCAGCTGGTCGAGCTGCTGCCACAGTTCCACGTTCTTCACGGGTTCCTTGCTCGCGGTGCGCCAGCCACGCGCCTTCCAGCCCTTCACCCATTCGGTGATGCCCTTGAGCACGTACTGGCTGTCGATGTAGAGCGTCACCCTGCACGGCTTCTTGAGAGCCGAAAGGCCCTGGATCACCGCCATCATTTCCATGCGGTTGTTGGTGGTGAGTTTTTCACCGCCGAACAGTTCTTTCTGCAGGTCGCCTGACTTCATCAGCACGCCCCAGCCGCCCGGGCCCGGGTTGCCCTTGCAGGCGCCGTCGGTATAGATATCTACTTGGTTCAAGAAAAGCTCTTCGTCACGTGTCGGGAGAAGGCGCAGGCCGCGGCGCCGGGACCGGCGGCGGCATACGCCGGGCAGCATTGTCGCGCCCTGCCACCGGCACGGCGGCGGGTTCCTTGCGCGACGAGCGGGCTTTCCAGGTCGGTGCCAGCAGGCGCATGCCGGCCACACGCTTGGTGGCAACGACAAAATAGGCCGCGCCAAAGATCGGCCACCAGCGGCCGCCTGCGATATCGAGCCAGCCGGTGCGGTCCAACCAGGCCTGGCTGCGGACCGCCGGACGGAAACAGCCGAACTGGCCCGATTCCACTTCGAACGACAAAAGGCGCAGCCAGTCGCGCAGGCGCCAGTAGCCGATGCTGTCGAAGGCGTCCGGAATAAAGGCGTCGCCCAGGCCGAACCCGCCCAGCCGCAGCGTACGCATTACCCGGGCACGCCGTTGTTTCATGCCCCAGAGACTGTTCGGGTTGAACCCGCTGATGACCAGCTTGCCTTCGGGCACTAGCACCCTTTCGGCTTCGCGCAAGGCGGCATGCGGGTCGGCGGAGAGGTCCAGGGTGTGTGGCATAAGCACCAGATCCATGCTGCCGGACGCAAACGGCAAGGCCGAAAAGTCGGTGACCAGGGCGTGTCGCGGAGCGTCCTGCCGGGCTTCGGGCGAAACGATGTCGTAGCTCCCGGCAGCCAGCCAGCGACGACGCACCCGGCTCGACGCAAGGCCGTCGAGAGCCGACAAACCCAGCTGGACCCCGTGATAGCCGAAAATGTCGTCTACCGCCGCGTCGAACCGCGCCCGCTCCCAGTCCAGCAGATACCGGCCCGCCGGTGTGGCGAACCAGGAGTCCAAATCTATAATTTCGCTGCTCATGGTTTTGTTACCGCTGCCCGCTTTTTCCGACAACTACATCTGGATGCTGCGTGAAGCGCAGCGGGCCGTGGTGGTCGACCCCGGCGATGCAGCGCCGGTGCTTGCCGCGCTGCAGGCCGACGGCCTTCAACTCGAGGCAATTCTAGTCACCCACCATCATGCGGACCACACCGGTGGCGTAGCCGAACTGCGCGCCGCCACCGGGTGTCGCGTCATCGGGCCGGCCGCCGAGGCGGTACCGGAGCCGGCCGAACGGGTTTGCGGCGGCGACACGGTAACGGTGCTGGGCATCACTTTCCGGGTGATCGACGTACCCGGCCACACCGCCGGCCACATCGCCTTCTTCTCTCCGGACGCAGGTGGAACCCCGCTGCTGTTCAGCGGCGACACCCTGTTTTCCGGGGGCTGCGGCCGCCTCTTCGAAGGCACGCCGGCCCAGATGCTGCGCTCGCTCGACACCCTTGCTGCCTTGCCCGGCGACACGCGTCTTTGCTGCGGCCACGAGTACACATTGGCCAACCTGAAGTTCGCCCAGGCCGTGGAGCCTCACAATACCGCCCTGGCCGACTACACCGCACGCTGCCAGGCGCTGCGTTCCGACGGCCTGCCCACCCTGCCGTCCGATCTTCGGACCGAACGGGCGATAAACCCATTCCTGCGCAGCCGGACCCGCGACGTGATCGACGCGGTTCGACGCCTCGCCCCCACCGACCCCGTCAGCGAACGCGACGAGGTCGGCGTTTTTGCCGCCTTGCGGCAATGGAAGAACGAATACCGATGAACAAGCTGTTGCCGGCCCTCTGGCTCACTCTCGGCGCATTGCTCCTTTCCGGTTGTGCCGCACCGGGCGACCCGTCCGCCGCAGCCAAGGCCGCCGCCAATACGACCGGAAGCGCCGCCGCACCGACGGTCGCCCGCACCCCGGTCTACCCCACCGGCGCACTGCGTCCCATCGCCGAAGCCAACCTGCGCAGTCGCACGGTCGCCCCGCTGGCCCCGCCGGCCGACCTGTGGGAACGAATCCGCCGCGGTTTTGCCATGCCCAACCTCGACAACGACCTGGTGCGCGACCGCGAGCAGTGGTATGCCACCCGGCCGGACTACATCCAGCGCATGACCGAGCGTTCCAGCAAGTACCTGTTCCACATCGTCGAAGAGCTGGAGCGGCGCGGCATGCCGACAGAACTGGCCCTGCTGCCGTACATCGAGAGCGCCTTCAATCCGCAGGCCGTCTCGAGCGCCAAGGCGGCAGGCATGTGGCAGTTCATGCCGGCGACCGGCAACGACTACCAGCTCAGGCAGAACATGTTCCGCGACGACCGCCGCGACGTGCTGGCCTCGACCCGCGCCGCGCTCGACTACCTGCAGCGCCTGTACGGCATGTTCGGTGACTGGCAACTGGCGCTGGCCGCCTACAACTGGGGAGAAGGCAGCGTCGGCCGTGCCATCGCAAAGAACCAGAAAGCCGGTTTGCCGGTGGGCTACGAAGACATCACCATGCCCAACGAAACGCGCATGTACGTGCCCAAGCTGCAAGCCGTCAAGAACATCGTGGCGCACCCCGAAATGTTCAACGCCGAGCTGCCGCTGATAGAGAACCACCCGTACTTCCAGCAGGTGGAGATCACGCGCGACATCGACGTCGCCCTGGCCGCCAAGCTGGCCGACGTGAAGCTGGACGACTTCAAGGCGCTCAACCCGTCGATGCGCCACCCGGTCATCCTGGCTGCCGGCACCACCGGCATCCTGCTGCCATGGGACAACGCCGCCGTGTTCCGCCGAAACCTCGACGCCTATGCCGACGGCCAGTACGCCAGCTGGACAGCCTGGACGGCGCCGAGCACCCTGACGGTCAGCGCGGCCGCGGCCAAGACCGGCATGTCCGAACAAGACCTGCGCACCGTCAACGGCATCCCGCCGCGCATGCTGATCAAGGCCGGTTCCACGCTGGTGGTGCCGCGTACCGCCAAGATGCAGGACGACGTGGACGCCGACGTGGCCGCATCGGGCCGCCTTGCGCTGGCACCGGAAGTGGTTACCCGCCGCACCGTCGTCAAGGCGGGCAAGCGGGACAACGTCGAGGCGGTGGCCAAGCGTTATCGGGTCACCTCCAGCGACGTCGCCAACTGGAACTCGGTCAGCCCCTCGACCACCTTCAAGTCCGGCCAGCAACTGGTGGTGTACCTGCCGGTGCAGGCACATGCGGCCCCGTCGGGTTCGCCATCGGCGCGCGGTGCTTCGCGTCCTGCGGCACACGGCCGCGCAGTTGCCAAGCCAGGTCGTGCTGCTGCCCCGCACAAGGCTGCCGCACCGGCTGCCCGCGCACGCAAACGCTGACCGCAGCCGATCCCGTGCAGATGTTGCAAAGTGCGACATCTGTACATAGCCATGCGCGTAGCATGGCCTTGCTTCCTGCAACGCATAACAAAGACGGTCCACACCGTCGACAAGGAACAAGGTCATGTCTCACGACGCAGCGAGGCGCGGATTTCTGCGCCGGTCGATCACCATCGTCCCGGTAGCGGCAGTCGCCGCCGGTTGCTCTCCCACCCCGCCGACGGCCGGCACTGCCAGCGTTTCACCAGCGCCATCGGCTGTCGACGCCAACCCGGCGAGCCCTTTCACCCCCCGCTACTTCACCGCACCCGAATGGGCCTTCGTGCAGGCCGCGGTGGCACGGCTGATTCCGGCCGACGAGACCGGCCCCGGCGGTATTGAAGCCGGCGTACACGAGTTCATCGACCGCCAGATGGACGAAGCCTTCGGCCATGCCGCCATCTGGTACATGCAGGGGCCCTTCGCGGATGCCGCGCCGGAGTTTGGATACCAGGGAAAGATGCCGCCCCGCGAGGTGTATCGCGCCGGCATCGCCGCCTGTGACGAACATTGCAGGAGCGCCTTCGACGGCAAGGTGTTCGCCCAGCTCGACCCGGCCCGGCAGGACGAAGTGCTCAAGGGCCTCGAAGGCGGCTCGATCACCTTCGAAAACGTTGCTGCCAAGAGCTTCTTCGGCTTCCTGCTGCAGAACACCAAGGAGGGCTATCTCAGCGATCCGATCCATGGCGGCAACCGCAACGGCGTGTCGTGGCAAATGATCGGTTTCCCCGGCGCGCGCGCCGATTTCGCCGACTGGGTCGGCAAGCCCGGCGTGCAGTACCCGCTGCCCACGGTCACCATCGCCGGCCCGCAGGGCTGAGGAATCGATCAAATGGCAAGCATCAAGAAACCATCGGTGGACGCAGTGCTGGTCGGCTTCGGCTGGACGGGCGCCATCATGGGCATGGAACTTACCGACGCCGGCCTCAACGTGCTGGCGCTGGAGCGCGGCGAAATGCGCGACACCGTGCCCGATTTCGCCTATCCCCGCATCACGGACGAACTGAGCTACGGCATACGCGGCAAGCTGTTCCAGAACCTGGCACGCGAGACAGTGACCGTGCGCCACAACATGGGCGATGTCGCCCTGCCCTATCGCCAGCTGGGCTCGTTCCTGCCGGGCGATGGCGTTGGTGGCGCGGGCGTGCACTGGAACGGCCATCACTGGCGCCCCCTGCCCGACGACCTTCGCCTGCGCAGCAAGTACGAAGAACGCTACGGCAAGAAATTCATCCCGGCCGACATGCAGCTGCAGGACTTCGGCGTGACCTACGAGGAGATGGAACCCTTCTTCGACAAGTTCGAGAAGATCGCCGGAATCTCGGGCCGGGCCGGCAACATCCGTGGCCAGATCCAGCAGGGCGGCAACCCTTTCGAAGGCGCCCGCAACAACGACTTTCCATTGCCGCCGCTGGCCACCATCAACAGCGCGCTGCTCTTCGAGAAGGCCACGCGCGACATGGGGTACCACCCGTTCCCGCAGGCCGCCGCCAATGCTTCCAGGGCCTATACCAACCCGCACGGCGCCCAGCTGGGCCCATGCAACTTCTGCGGTTTCTGCGAACGCTACGGTTGCTACAACTACGCCAAGGCGTCGCCGCAGACCACGCTGCTGCCGACGCTTCTGCACCGGAACAACTTCGAGTTGCGCACCAAGTCGCATGTCACCCGGGTGAACATGTCGGCCGATGGCAAACGGGCCACCGGCGTCACCTACATCGACGCCCAGGGCCGCGAAGTCGAACAGCCCGCCGACCTGGTGATCCTTTGCGCCTACCAGTTCCACAACGTTCGGCTGATGCTGCTGTCGGGCATCGGCAAGCCCTATGACGCGGCCACCGGCAAGGGTGTGGTCGGACGAAACTACGCCTACCAGCTCAATGCCGGCGTCAGCCTGTTCTTCGACCACGACCAGCCGATGAACCCGTTCGTCGGAGCCGGCGCCAGCGGCAGCGTGATCGACGATTTCGACGGCGACAACTTCGACCACGGACCGCTGGGTTTCGTCGGCGGCGCCACCATCAACTGCATCACCACCGGTGGCCGGCCGATCCAGCAGATGTCGGTGCCGGCCGGCACGCCCACCTGGGGCGCCGGCTGGAAGAAAGCCATCAAGGACAACTACCGCTACACCGCCAGCGTCGGCAGCCAGGGCTCGGTCATGTCGTACCGCGAGAACTTCCTCGACCTGGACCCGACCTACAAGGACGCCTACGGCCAGCCGCTGCTGCGCATGACCTTCGACTGGCGCGCCAATGACCTGGCCATGACCCAGTTCATCGCCGGCAAATGCACCGACATCGCCAAGGCCATGAACCCGAAGTCATACACCGTCAACGTGCGAAAGCCCGGCGACCACTACGACGTGCGGCCCTACCAGTCGACCCACAATACCGGCGGCGCGGTGATGGGCACCGACCCCGAAACCAGCGCCGTCAACCGCTACCTTCAGGCCTGGGACGTGCCCAATGTCTTCGTGATGGGCGCCAGCGCCTTTCCTCAGAACTTCGGCTACAACCCGACCGGCATGGTGACCGGGCTGGCCTACTGGTCGGCCAAGGCGATCCGCGAGCGTTACCTCAAGAACCCGTCGGCCCTCGCCTGAAGGAAAGCACCCCATGCCCACCTTCAAGACATCCAGGACCTTCGTGCCTTCCATCGTGGCCGGCCTGCTCATGGCCGCCGGCTGCGTGACCGCCCAGACCCCCGTGCCCACCACCGGCGGTGCCACCAGCGGCGAACGGGTGGCCCAACCGCCAGCCGGTGCAGCGGCTCGAGACCCGCAGGTGATCCGCGGCGAATACCTGGCCCGCAGCGGCGACTGCATCAGCTGCCACACCCGGCCGCAGGGCGTACCGTTCGCGGGCGGCCTGCCGATGGCAACGCCTTTCGGCACCATCGTCTCGACCAATATCACGCCCGACCCGGACCAGGGCATAGGCCGGTACACGCTGGACGACTTCACCCGCGCGCTGCGCAAGGGTCGGGCCAGGGACGGCCACTACCTGTACCCGGCCATGCCGTACACCAACTTCGCCCGCCTGTCCGACGAGGACGTCGGTGCGCTCTACGCCTATTTCCAGAAGGGCGTGAAGCCCGCGAAACAGGACAACGCCCGGACCGACCTGAAGTTTCCCTTCAGCATGCGGTGGCTGATGATGGGCTGGAACCTGCTCTACCTGAAGGGCGAGCCGTACGTGGCCGACACCACGCAGAGCGCCGAATGGAACCGCGGCGCCTACCTGGTGCAGGGACTGGGCCACTGCAGCGCCTGCCACACGCCGCGCGGCTATACCGGGGCAGAAAAGGCATCGACCGAGAAGGCCGGCGACAACTTCCTTTCAGGCGCGCTCATAGACGGCTGGTATGCCCAGCCGCTGCGCAACAGCGCCCTGCCCGGCCTGGCGACCTGGTCGCAGCAGGACATCGTGGACTACCTGCGCAGCGGTCGTAACGGCCACACCGCCGCCTTCGGCCCCATGGCCGAGGTAGTTGCCAACAGCACGCAGCACATGACCCGTGAAGACCTGACGGCCATGGCTACCTATCTTCACGCCATTCCGGCGGCGAGCAGTGCCAGCGCCACGCCACCGGCGGCGCCGCCCTCGCCAGACCCGCTGGTGGTGGCGATGCGACAGGGCAAGGTCGAGAAGCCGGGGGCCATGGTCTGGCTGAACAACTGCGCGGCCTGCCATCGTTCGGACGGTCAGGGCGAGGGCCGCACCTTTCCGGCACTGGCCCGCAGCAGCGCGGTGAATGCGGCCGACGCCACGTCGCTGATCCGCATCGTGCTCCAGGGATCGGCCATGCCGCACACCAAGGATGCGCCGAGCGCGCTCGCCATGCCCGGTTTCGGATGGCGGCTGAAAGATGCCGACGTGTCGGCGCTGCTGACGTTTGTGCGCAGCAGCTGGGGCAACCAGGCCGCCGCCGTTTCGGCCGGACAGGTGGCGAAGGTTCGGGCAGGTCTCCCCAAATAAAAAGGGAAACCTCCATCCGAATGTGCCGAAAGGCACATACACACCGGGGCCGGACGTCGCATAGTCGTGTTTCCATAGCCAACTTTCATCATCACCAACATGAGCCCCACCAGCACGAACCCTTCCGCCGCCCACTACAAGCGCCAGTCCTGCGATGACTGGGGCAGGCTGGTGCTGCGGCTAACGCTCGGAATCCTGACGCTGCTGCACGGCATCGCCAAGCTGCAGAGCGGCCCCGGTTTCGTATTGGGCCTGGTGCAGCAGGCGGGCCTGCCGGGTTTCCTGGCTTATGGCGTTTACATCGGTGAAGTGATAGCCCCGCTGCTCATCATCCTGGGCTTTTTCACACGGCCGGCTGCACTGGTCATCGTCATCAACATGCTGGTCGCCTTCAGCCTGGTGCACATGAGCCAGATCTTCACTCTGGGCAAACAGGGTGGCTGGGCGCTTGAGCTCCAGGGGTTCTTCCTGTTCACCGCGGTGGTGGTGGCCCTGCTGGGCGCCGGTCGATTCAGCCTGGGGGGCAGCAACGGCCGCTTCAACTGAAGCTTCGCCCCACAAGCTTCAGCCGCGCGCCTCGCCCACCTGAAGCGCAAGCCGCGCGACATCGGTCACCCACAGGGTGCCGGCGTCTTTCTGCAACATGCCGGCGCGCGCCAGCACGGCAAGTTCACGGCTTACCTGCTCGCGGTTCGTGCTGATCCTGCTGGCCAGTTCGGCATGGCGCGGCGCGGGTTTCAGGCAGGCCCGGTTGTCGGCCACCCCGGCTGCGCGGGCCATGCGCAGCAACTCGGCCTGCAACCGGTCTGCCACCGGCAAGGTGCTGAGGTCGATCACGCGGTCGCTCAGGTGCCGCACCAAGGCAGCCAGCCGCTTCAGCATGCGTTCGGCGACCACCGGCTCGTCGCGCAACAAGGCCATGAAACCGGTACGCGACAAGCTGGCCAGCACACTGGGCTCCAGCGCCAGGACGTCGGCCGAACGCGGGCCTTCGTCGATGACCGCAAGGTCGCCGAACAGCTCGCCGGCGCCGTGGTCGCGGAAGGTGACCTGACGGCCGGCCGCCGAATAGATGGCGATCCGCACGCTGCCCGAGACGATGAAATAGACCTCCGGCTCGGGCGAGCCGGAACCGCCCGCCAAAGAACGCAGCAGCAGCGGCTGGCGTGCCGCGACGTTGTGCCATGTGCAGTCGCGGGCAAGCTGATCCAGGCGGCTGGCGGACAGGCCTTCGAACAGTTCGACAGACCGCAACGCAAGGCTGGACCGGGGATTGGCAGGGAGCATGTTGAATTATCCTGCGGACGTTAAGAGCCATGACACCAACGCCGCGTCCCCGTTCCGTCCGCCTGCGGTTTCCTACCCAGCGCAATCTCCGCTGGACCAGCGGCCTGGTGCTGCTGGCATACGTCACGCTGCACCTTCTCGACCATGCACTCGGCCTGGTGTCGCTGGCCGTGGCCGAAGACATGCTGGCCCGCGTGCATGACTTCTGGCACAGCCTGCCCGGCACCGTGATGCTCTACGGTGCGTCGGCCACCCATCTCATGCTGGCGTTTTCCGGCGCCTGGGAACGCCGCAGCCTGCGCCTGCCACCAGCCGAGGCGCTGCGCATCCTGCTGGGTTTTTCGCTGCCGCTGCTGCTGGCCACGCACCTCGCGCTGATGCGCTGGGCCTACGACCGCTATGGCGTCGACCCCAACTACGCGCGGGTGGTCCGCGGGCTATGGAGCCCCGCTGCCGCCGGTTTCCAGATTGCCATGATGGTGTCGGCCTGGACCCACGGCTGCCTGGGCCTGCACCTGGCTTTGCGGGCGCGGCCGGCATGGCGCCGCTGCCTGCCCGCGTTCGTCTGCCTGGCAGTGCTGCTGCCTGCTCTTGCAGCACTGGGTTTCCTGTCGATGGGACGCGAGATCGCATGGACCGGCGCCGGTTCGCCGGAAATGCTGTCGGCCGCACAGGCCCGCGCCACGGAAACCGCGGCCCGGCTGTTCATGCTGGCCTACGCCGCCATGCTCGGCCTGCTGATGGTGGGCCGGGCGCTGCGAGAGTTTTGTCAGCGCAAGGCAGGCTCGACCATCGAACTGCGATATCCGGGCCGGACGGTCACCGTGCCGCGCGGCTGGAGCGTGCTGGAAGCCAGCCGCAGCCGCCACATTCCACACCTGTCCGTCTGCGGAGGACGAGCCCGTTGCTCGACCTGCCGTGTGCGTGTGACCGGTGCACCAGGGTCGCTGCCGGCGCCCGGTGCCGATGAAACCCGCACCTTGCAGCGGGTGCGGGCGCCACAGGGTGTGCGCCTGGCCTGCCAGTTGCGGCCGCTGGGCGACATCGCCGTGGTGCCGCTATTCGTGCCCGGCCCACGCGAGGCCAGCGGACGCACCGGGCGTGAGAGTGATGTCGCCATCCTGTTCGTCGACCTTCGCCGTTGGTCCGGCCTGTCGGAAAGGCAATGGCCCTTCGACCTGGTCTACACGCTGGACCGCTATTTCGAGATCGTCGGCGGCGCTGCCAAGGAAAGCGGCGGAGTGGCCAACCAGTTCATCGGCGACAGCGTGATGGCCATCTTCGGCCTGCAGACCGACCTGCCCACCGCGTGCCGGCAAGCCATTGCCGCAGCCACCCTCATCAACCGGCGGCTGGACGAATGGAGCGCCGGTTTCCAGGTCGAATTCGGCCAGCGCATCGACTTCGGCATGGGCCTGCATGCGGGCAGCGCCGTGGTGGCCGAAGTCGGCTGGCAGGAGCACACCACCTTCAGCGCGGTCGGCGAGGTGGTCAACACGGCCAGCCGCCTGCAGGACCATTCGAAGACCAGGGCCTCGCGGCTGGTGGTGTCGGTGTTCGTCGCCGAACAGGCCGGGCTGACGCTGCCCGGCGCGGAGGTCGAGCAGGTTTCGGTGCGCGGCCGCAACCGGCCGCTGAACGTGCTGCACGTTGCGACGCCCTGAGGTTTTCAAAGGCTCCCAAAGATTTTCCGGCGTACTTTTTCTTCCGGAATCGGTGCGCTGGTGCACATCCCCGCCGCGACCGAATCACGAGGCTGGCTTGCGTGGCTCGGCAGGTTCGCGGAACCACCCGCCTGGCGAGCGGCCCGGCACCGACCGCCAAGTCCGAATAAGTCGGGCCGAACCGGTCAGGCCTCGAAACGCTGTTTGGCCCGCCGGGCGAAATCGTTGGTGAACACGCGGTTGAGTTCGATGTGCGCGGCTGCCAGCTCGGGCTCGAAACCCGAGGCGACACGCAGCACCGTGGCAGGGCCGTCCTCGGGCACCAGGCCATCAGGCGAAATGGCCTCCCGCACCTTCTGGAAAGCTGCCAGGTACAGCGCCCGGTCGTTGCGCAGAAACGCCGTCGGCACCGCCTTCAGGATGTCGCCCGGACCGGCCGTCTGCAGCCACTTGAGTGCCCGCACCACGCCATCCGCGAGCGCCTGTGTGGTGTGCGGCCGCTGGCGCAGAAAAGCCTCGGGCGCATAAAGGCAACCGGCCGGCACCGGGCCGCCGAAAAGCGCGCGCGTGTCTTTCAGCGTGCGGGTATCGATCACCACACACACATCGCCTTTTTGTTCCAGTTGGGTGATGAGCGGGTCGAGTGTGGCCAGCGCGTCGACCGTCCCACCGTGCAACGCGCTGGCAGCCGAGTCACCCAGGCCCACCGGCACGAAAGTGACGTCGGAGGCGCGCAGGTTGCCCCGGCTCAGCAGCAGGCTGGCCGCCAGGTGCGTGGTGGCGCCCAGGGTCGAGACACCGATGCGTTTGTTGCGCAGGTCCTCGACGTTCCGGTAGTCGGGCAGGCTGCGCAGCGACACCCCCACCACCACCTGCGGGGCGCGCCCCTCCAGCACGAAAGAGGTGCAGTACTGGTTGCGGCTCTGGAGGCTGAGCGTATGTTTGAAGGTGCCGGCGCAGACATCCGCCCGGCCTGAAAGCAATGCCTGCAAGGCACCCGCGCCCGTGCCGTAATCGGTGATCTGCACGTCCAGGCCCGACGCCGCGAAATAGCCCAGGCGTTCGGCGATGGTCAGCGGCAGGTGATACAGGCTGGACCGTTCGCTGACCGAGATCCGCACCAGCGGCTTTTCAGGTTTGGTCTGGGCCCGAAGCAAGGGCACGGAAAACGCCGCCACACCGAGCGCTGCGCTCGTGACGAGGGCTCGTCGGCCGGGCCGAAAAGAGGTTTCCAGGACCATGCCGCAGCTTAAGTCCGCACTCGCTCGCGGCGAATCCGGGTCATCCCCGCTGGGGAAACTCCGCACCCGCCGGCCGAAACCTTAGCGGTAGCCGACGAACAGCAGGCCGACGTTGACGACAAAGGCCAGCAGGTAGAGCGCGCTGCGCAGGCCGGCGAGGTTGGCGAGATAACTGGCGACATACGAGATGCGCAGCACGATGTAGGCCAGCGCCAGGCCGTCGACCCAGCCCTGCGACGCCTGCAACTGGTGCGCGATGATCACCGCGCCTATGAAGAACGGCAGGTTCTCGAACGAGTTGGTCTGCGCCGCATTCGCCCGTGCCCTGTACCCATGCTGGCGCGCCAGCCAGCCGCGCGGATCGTGGTTGTCGAACTTGCCGGCCTTGGCGATGCCGGCACACACGATGGGCAGCAGCACCGCCGCCATCACGCACCAATACGCCAGGGTGAAATGCGGCAGGGGATCGAGGGGCATGGTGTGTTTCCGGTGTGGGTTCAGCGCCGGTCGGCCAGCGCGTGGGCGATGGTGCCCAGGTCGACATATTCGAGCTCGCTGCCGGCGGGCACACCACGCGCCAGGCGGGTGGTGCGCAGGCCGCGTGCCTTGAGCCCTTCGGCGATGACATGGGCCGTGGCTTCGCCTTCGGCCGTGAAATTGGTGGCCAGGATCACTTCGACGGTCGTGCCGTCGGTGGCCCTGCTGAAAAGATGCTGCAGGCCGATATCGCGCGGCCCCACGCCGTCGAGCGGCGACAGCCGCCCCATCAGCACGAAGTACAGGCCGAGGTATGCGCCGGTGCGCTCCATCGCGGCCTGGTCGGCGGGTGTTTCGACCACACACAGGCGGCTGGCGTCGCGCTGCGGGTCGGAGCAGACCGAGCAGATCTCGGCCTCGGTAAACGTGTGGCAGCGTGCGCAATGACGCACGCTGGACGCCGCACGGTGCAGAGCCTGCGACAGCATCTCGGCGCCGGGGCGGTCGTGCTGCAGCAGATGGAAAGCCATGCGCGAGGCCGACTTGGCACCCACGCCCGGCAGGCGCCGCAGCGCGTCGACCAGGGCGTCGACAGAACCGAGATCAGCCACGCGCCGCGATCAGAACGGGAACTTCATGCCGCCGGGCAGGCCCGGCATGCCGGCCGTGATCTTGCCCATCTTCTCGGCAGAAGTTTCCTCGGCCTTGCGCACTGCCGCATTGAAGGCGGCGGCGACCAGGTCTTCCAGCATGTCCTTGTCTTCGGCCAGCAGGCTCGGGTCGATGGTGATCCGTTTGACGTCGTGCTTGCAGGTCATCAGCACCTTGACCAGGCCGGCGCCGGATTCGCCTTCGACCTCGACGTTGCCCAGTTCGTCCTGGGCCTTCTTCATGTTGTCCTGCATGGCCTGTGCTTGTTTCATCAGGCCGGCGAGCTGTCCTTTGTTGAACATGTGCGAAAAATCCTCTGGGTAAGAAATCGAAAGAAAACGGGGGGAAGAACGGAGAACGGAATGTCAGGCCGGCGTGCTGTCCGGCAGCGGCCGCACCTTGAGACTGCCAGGGACGATTTTCGCCCCGAAGTCGCGCATCATCTCCTGCACGAAGGGGTCGCTGGTAACGACCTCCTCGGCCTTGCGCTGACGCGCCGCAGCCGCGGCCGCATTGCGGCGCGACGGGCTGTCGATGACAGTGCCCACCTCGACCGAGAGCATATCGGCATGGCCGGCGGCTTCAAGCGCCGCGCGCAGGCGTTCACGGCTGTTGGGCTGGTTGAGTGAAGCGCTCTCCACCCGCAGCATCCAGTGCTTGCCGTCGCGCGCCACCAGTTGTGATTGCAGGGCCAGTTCACGCACCAGTGCGCTGATGGCTTCGGCACGTACCAGCGAACGCACAGTGGTGAACCACACCTCGCCCTCTTCGGTGGCGGTGTAGCTGGCGTTCGGCGTGGCATCGGTCCGCGGACCGGTCCGGGCACCGGCCAGGGGTTGCTGGCGCACCTGCATGTTCATGACATCACCGGCGGGCGCGGGTTCGGCAACGGGCTCGTCGGCGGGTGCGTGCCGGGCGCCGGACTCGCGAACCGGCAATGCGGCCAGCGGCCGGACCACGGGGGCTGGCGGCGGCGCGGGCGCCTGAGCCGGTGCGGCGGCAGGTTCAGTCTGCGGATCGGGCTCGCGTTCGGGCTCGCGTTCGTATTCCGGCGGCTCCGGCATCACCGGTTCGGCGTCTGCACCGGGCGGCAACTCGATATCGCCGTCGCCGTCGGGATCGATGCCGATTCCGGGTTGCAGCACCGGCTGCGGTTCCGGCCTGGCATCCGGTTCGGGTTCGGGTTCGGGTTCGGGCTGCGTCCCGGCCGCAGCAGGCGGGACCGGGGCCTGCACGGCGGGCGCAGAGACCGGGGCGGACGCGGCTTCAACCGGCCGAGGCGCTGATTTCAGTGTTTTTTTTTCCGCGTTGGCCTCGCCGGTGGCTGGCTTGAAAGCCAGCAGCCGCAGAAGCACCATGGTCAGCGCAGCGTATTCGTCGGGTGCCAAACCCAGTTCAGCCCGGCCATGCAGGCAGATGCTGTAGAGCAGCTGGCATTCGTCGGCCGGCATGACGTCGGCCAGACGCGCGGTCTCTGCCGCCTCGGCATCGCCCGGCGAAGCGGCGCGTTGCGGCACCGCCTGCATCACCGCCATGGCCTGCAGCACCGCCGCCATTTCCTCGAGGGTGGACGCGGCGGAAAACCCGTTGGAACGCAGCGTATCGACGGTTTCGACCACCGTCAGGCCATCGCCCGTGGCCAGCGCATCGATCAGGCGGAAGACATGCGAACGGTCGACGCTGCCCAGCATGCGGCGCACCGTGTCTTCTTCGACCTTGCCTGCGCCGAAGGCGATGGCCTGGTCGGTGAGCGACAGGGCGTCACGCATGGAACCACGCGCGGCCCGGGCCAGCAGGCGCATGGCCTGCAGGTCGGCCGGCACGTTCTCGCGCGCCAGCACGTCGGCCAGGTGGGTCTCGACCGTTTCGGGCGCCATGGGCCGCAGGTTGAACTGCAGGCAACGCGACAACACGGTGACCGGCACCTTCTGAGGATCGGTGGTCGCCAGCACGAATTTCAGGTATTCCGGCGGCTCTTCCAGCGTCTTCAGCATGGCGTTGAAGGCGGTGTTGGTCAGCATGTGCACTTCGTCGATCATGAAGACCTTGAAACGCCCGGCGACCGGCTTGTAGACCGCCTGTTCCAGCAGCGACTGCACCTCGTCCACACCCCGGTTCGAAGCGGCGTCGAGTTCGGTGTAGTCGACGAAACGGCCGGCATCGATGTCGCGGCAGGCCTGGCACACGCCGCAAGGCGAGTCGGTGATGCCGCCGGTGCCGTCGGGGCCGACGCAATTCAGGGCCTTGGCCAGGATGCGCGACACGGTGGTCTTGCCGACACCCCGGGTGCCGGTGAACAGGTAGGCGTGGTGCAGGCGCTGGGTTTGCAGGGCATTCGACAGGGCCTGCACGACGTGCTCCTGCCCCACCATTTCCGAGAAGTTCCGGGAGCGGTATTTGCGGGCGAGCACGAGATATGACATGCCGCCATTTTACGGACCCCGCGGACCACCTTCTGCCGCCGACGGATAATCCCGCCCCATGACTTCTGCTTCCACCAACCCGAACACGCTCCGCTACGACCAGGCTGGCGTCAATTACGACCTCATCGACCCCCTGAAGGTGAGCGCCCAGCGCGCCGCCGCCGCCACCGCGGTACACCTGGGCGGCCATGGTTTCACCGAGGTCGCCGCCTCGCGTGGCGAGTCCGCCTACGTGGTCGACGTGGGGCCCTTCTACCTGGCCAGCATCGTCGAATGCCTGGGCAGCAAGGTGCTGGTGGCCGACGCCATGGCCGAGCTGACCGGCAAGAGCTGGTACGAAGGCATCGCCCAGGACACCATCGCCATGGCGGTCAACGACCTGATCACCGTCGGAGCCACTCCGCTGGTGGTGCAGGCCTACTGGGCGGCCGGCGGCAGCGACTGGTTCGGCGACAAGGCACGCGCCCAGGCGCTGGTGGCCGGCTGGAAAAAAGCCTGCGACACCTGCTCCGTGGCCTGGGGCGGCGGCGAAACCCCCGCGCTGGCCGGCATCGTCGAAGGAGACCGCATCGACCTGGCGGCTTCGTGCACCGGCATCATCAGCCCGAAGTCGCGCCTGTCGGTCGGCGACGACCTGGCCGCCGGCGACGCCATCGTGCTGCTGGCTTCCAGCGGCATCCACGCGAACGGCCTTTCGCTGGCCCGCAAGCTGGTCGAGCGCCTGCCGCAGGGCTACCTCACCGAGGTCGAGCCCGGCCTGAGCTACGGCGAGGCGCTGCTGGCGCCTACCGTGCTGTATTCGCCGGTCACCGAAGCCCTGGCCAAGGCCGGCATCGACATGAAGTACTGCGCAAACATCACCGGACACGGCTGGCGCAAGCTGCTCCGCCATCCTTCCGAACTGACCTACCGCATCAGCGCGGTGCCGCCGGTCACGCCGGTTCTGGCCTTCATCCAGAAGCACGCCGAGCAGGACGACCGCGAGGCTTACAGCACCTTCAACATGGGTGCGGGTTTTGCCTTGTTCGTGAAGGCCGAAGACGCACAACGCACGGTGGAGATCGCCCAGGCGCAAGGCATCGCCGCCATCGTGGCCGGCCAGGTGGAAACCGGTCCCAAGCAGGTGATCATCGAACCGATCAACGTGACCTTTGGAACCGAAGACCTGCAATTACGCTGAAATTGGTCCAGCGCGGGCGAAAAGGGCTATTTCGTCCGGTTTAGAATGCGGGCTGACGGGCCTCCTCGCATGAGGAAGCGGCCAACCGGGTCAGGTGGGGAACCAAGCAGCCCTAACTGTGGAGTCAGTGCCGGGGGTAAGGCTCGTCAACCTCATCAAGTCCGAAAGGGGCTGTCGAAAGACAGCCCCTTTTTGCGTTCTGGCGCGGGCCGCGGGCTCTCTCCGAAGAGGTAGTGACCGCCGCCACGGATGACACGCTCCCGCTCACGCATCGGGGCGATGCGCCCTGCCTTGTCGATCTCCAGAATCGACTCGATGAATGGCTCTCCCCTCCCCGCCCAAGGCCGGCTGTCACCCACCCGGGAACGGCGCGCCAAAGAGCTCCTGGCTTCGCAGCTGGACGAAAACATGTCCGTCGCCGAAGTGGCCAGCGCGTGCGGACTTTCACGCACCCATTTCACCCGCGCCTTCCGCCAGACCACCGGCACCACGCCCCATCAGTGGGTGCAGCAATACAAGGTGGAACAGGTCAAGCAAATGCTCAGCTTCACCGGCCTGCCCATTGCCGAAGTCGCGGCCGCGTGCGGTTTTGCCGACCAGAGCCACCTCACGCGGACCTTCCGGCAGCGCGTGGGCCTGACGCCGGCAGCCTGGCGGCGCCAGTAGGCCCGGCGCAGGGCTGCACGATGGTGGGGGCCCGCTATACCAAGGCTCAATAGAGTTGTCCGACATCTCTGCCTAGACTTGGCCGCAAGAAAGACGCGGCCCCGAAAAACGCCTCCAAGAGCGCCACCGGTTGCCCTGCCGCAGGAGGAAATGCCATGAACGCCTGGAACCCCAGCCGATTCGAATCGCAGCACATGGTGACGGTAGCGGTTGCGCACCGGGACCCGCTCGTCCGCGCCGGACTCGACACCATCCTGCGCACCGAGCGCGACTTCGCGGTCAGCATCGTCGCCCCGGCGATGTCCGACCAGTGGCTGCCCGACAGCCGTCACGCGGCTTCGGCCGCCGACGTGGTGGTGGCCGACTACGTCACGGCCCTCGCCCTGCTGGAAGACAAGTCGTGCAGCGCCGACCGCCCGCCAGCGGCCTCGCCGCGGGTGATGGTGGTGAGCCACCGGGAACGTGAATCCGAGATCCGCCACGCGCTCAACTGCGGCGTGCACGGCTACCTGCTGCTGGGTTGCGGCCTGGACGAAATGATCTTCGGCGTACGGGCCCTTCATCGCGGCCAGCACCACCTGGACCAGTCGGCCGCGCAACGGGTGATCGAGAGCCTGAACCATCAGCCCCTGACCCACCGGGAAGGCGACGTGCTGCGCCTGATCGCGGTGGGGCACGTCAACAAGACCATCGCCACCGAGCTGGATATATCGGTGGGCACGGTAAAGGCGCATGTGAAGGCGATCCTCGCCAAGTTCGGCGCCAAGACCCGCACCGAAGCGGCCGCCATCGCACAGCGACGCGGCCTGTTCGGCATCAGCTCTTGAAGAACGCCAGCAGATCGGGGTTGATCACGTCTGCATGGGTTGCGCACATGCCGTGCGGGAAGCCCTTGTAGACCTTCAGCGTGGCGTTGGGGATCAGCTTGGCCGACAGTTCGCTGGAGATGGCGAGCGGCACCACCTGGTCGTCGTCGCCATGCATCACCAGGGTGGGCACGGTGATCTTCTTCAGGTCTTCGGTCTGGTCGGTTTCCGAGAACGCCTTGATGCCTTCGTAATGGGCCTGGATCGAGCCGGCCATGCCCTGGCGCCACCAGTTCAGCGCGATGCCGTCGGACACCTTGGCACCCGGACGGTTGAAGCCGTAGAACGGTGTCGGGAAGTCCTTGAAGAACTGGGCGCGGTTGGACGCCACGGCGGCGCGGATGCCGTCCAGGACTTCCATCGGCACGCCGTTGGGGTTGGCAGCGGTCTTGGCCATCAGCGGCGGCACCGAGCTGATCAGCACGGCCTTGGCGACACGTTTCGTGCCGTGGCGGGCGATGTAGCGGGCGACTTCGCCACCGCCGGTCGAGTGACCGATGTGGATGGCTTTTTCGAGCTTCAGGTGTTCGGTCACGGCAGCCAGGTCGTCGGCGTAGTGGTCCATGTCGTGGCCGGTGGAGATCTGGCTCGAACGGCCGTGTCCGCGGCGGTCATGGGCGATGACGCGGTAGCCCTTCTGCACGAAATACAGCATCTGCGGATCCCAGTCGTCCGAGCTGAGGGGCCATCCGTGCGAGAACACGATGGGCTGGCCGGTACCCCAGTCCTTGTAGAAGATCTCGTTGCCGTCCTTGGTGGTGATGGTGCTCATGACTTGCTTTCCGTGGTGGTGGGTCGAATGCGCGGCTGCGCGGGATGCGGTGGTTTCGGCAGCGGTCGCCGCGAACGGCAATCCGGTGACGGCGGCCATTCCTGCGCCGGCGAGGAGCAGCTTGCGCCGCCCTTCGTCGAAGGGGTTGGGTGATTCAGTTGGCGACATGCGATGGGTCCTTAAGCGCCTTCGTGAGGCGCACGGTCATCGTAGGCAGCGGGCGCTTTTCCAGCGCCTCCCTCCGTGCAGCGTCGCGGCCCCCTCCAAAGAGGCAGGAAACCTAGTGCGTCTCGGCGGCTGCGCCGGGCACCGCGGGCAGGGTGAAGACCATGCGGGTGCCGCGCGGCGACTGCGGCTGCGCCCAGAGCCGCCCCTGGTGCGCTTCGACGATCGAGCGGCAGATCGCCAGGCCCATGCCCATGCCGGTGGGCTTGGTGGTGAAGAAAGCGTCGAAAAGACTGTCCATGTGCTGCTCGGCGATGCCGTCGCCGGTGTCGGTCACGCTGGTGGCCACCTCGCCGCCCGGCATCGTTTCGGTGGCGATGGTCAGCAGGCAGGCCGGGTCACTGCTTTCGCGGATCGCCTCCATGCCGTTGCGCAGCAGGTTCACCAGCACCTGCTGCACCTGGGTGCGGTCGGCCAGCACCAGCGCGCCCGACTCGAAACGCCCCAGCTGCAGCCGCAGCCGCACGCCGTGGCGCTGCAGCTCGGAACGCATCAGCGCCGACACCTCGTGGATGGTGGCATGCAGGTCGAGCCGCGCCAGCTCCGGCCCTGACTTGCGGGCCAGCGCCTGCAGGCTCCTGATGACACCGGCCGCCCGCCTGCCGTCGGAAACGATGCCGCCCAGCACCTGTTCGATCTCGGCGATTTCGGGCCGCGGCCGGCGCAGCCAGTTGAGGCCTGCGCTGGCGTTGGTGACGATGGCCGCCAGCGGCTGGTTGATCTCGTGGGCGATGGACGCCGCAAGTTCACCCATGGTGGTCAGGCCCGAAACCCGGGCCAGCTCGGCCTGGGCATCCCGCAAGGCTTTGTCGACCGAACGCCGGTGCGAAAGGTCGCGGAACACCAGCACCGTGCCGGTGACATGGCCGCGGTCGTCCACGATGGGCGACGCCGATTGCTCGATAGGCACCGGGCCGCGCCGATCGCATTCGAGCAGCAGGCTGTGCAGGGCGGCGGCAGGGGTCGTGCCCGATATCGCCAGGCCGGTTTCCTCGTCGCGCAAACGGTAGACCTCGTCGAGCTGCCGGCCCAGCACCAGGCCTGACCGGCAACCGGTGAGGCCTTCGGCCACCGGATTCATGTAGGTAATGCAATCTGCGCCGTCGGTGGAAATCACCGCGTCGCCGATGCTGGCCAGCGTGGCCGCATAGCGGCGTTCGCTGTGGCGGAGCTTGCGGTCGGCGGCGTGGCGGTACAGCGCCATTTCGACCGCGGTGCGCAGCTGTGAATCCTCGAAGGGTTTCAGCAGGTAGCCGTGCGGTTCGGTCAGGCGTGCTCGCTGCAGGGTTTCGTCGTCGGCATAGGCGGTCAGGAACACCACAGGTATGTCGCAGGCGAGGCGGATCTCCTGCGCGGCGTCGATGCCGTCCATGCGGCCTTCGAGGCGGATGTCGGCCAGCGCCAGGTCGGCCGAGGTCGACAGCGCCAGGGCACAGGCATCTTCGCCGCGGGCGGTGACGCCCACCACGTCGTAACCCAGCCGGGTGAGTTGCTGGCGCAGGTCCCTGGCGACGACACGGTCGTCCTCGACCACCAGGATGCGGGCGGGGCTCATGGCACGGCTCCCGCTTCGGTCTCGGCATCGAAGGTGATGACGAAGGCGGTCCCGATCCCCCGGAGGGCTTCGACTTCGCCATGCAGCTGCGCGCTCAGATCGTCGACCAGCTGCAGGCCCAGCGAATCGGCCGTGGCCAGTTCGATGTTGCCCGGAAGGCCCACGCCGTCGTCCGAGACGCCCAACGCGCAACGGCCTTCGGGCGTGGTCTGCAATGTCACGCGGACCTGCCCGCGACGGTCTCCGGGAAAGGCGTGCTTGAGCGCGTTGGACACCAGCTCGTTGACGATGAGACCGCACGACACCGCACGGTTCAGGCCCAGATGGATGTCCTCGACCTCGCAATTCAGCGTCACCCGGCCTTCATCCGCGCCGCTGGCTCCGTACGCCCGGGCCAGCTGTTCGCACAGCTTGCGGATGTGGGCGGCCATCGGCACGCGGGCGAAGTTGCCGGCCCGATACAGGTTTTCATGCACCAGCGCCATGGAGCGCACCCGGTTGCGGCTGTCGACGAACAGTTCGGCCACCGCCGGGTCGTCGATGCGGGACGCCTGCAGGTTGAGCAGGCTGCAGATCAGCTGCAGATTGTTCTTCACCCGGTGATGCACCTCCTGCAACAGCACCTCCTTTTCTTCCAGCGACGCGTTCTCCATCGAGGTCGCGGCGGTGGACGCCAGCAGGCTCAGCAAGGCCACCCGGCCAGGCGTGAAAACGCCGGGCGCCAGGCGGTTTTCGAGGTACAGCAGTCCGATGAGTTCGCCCTGCTTCAGCAGCGGCAGGCACAGCAGCGAGCGGGCCTGTGACCGGGCGATGTAGGCATCCTGTGCGAAAGGCCCGGACTGGCGCGCATCGTCCACCAGCACGGGAGCCTTGGTGCGGATGGCGAAATGCAGCACCGAAAGCGGTAGCTCGGTGGCGCTCGCCTCGCTGCTTTTCAGTTGCACCTGCACCACCTGGCCGGTGGTGGCGGCGCGCGCCTCGATGCGCAACTGTTCGCCGCGCGGCATGACCAGCAGCCCGCTTTCGGCTCCGGCGTGTTCGAGGGCCAGTGTCATCAGGCGGCGCATCAGCGGCTCTATGCCCTTCTCGGCCGCCACTGCCTGTGCGCTGCGAAGCAGCGTCTCGACGTCGATGTCGGCTCCGAAGCCCCGCGGATCATCGGCAGCGCTTGGCTCGGACGCGTTGCGCAGGCCGGCATGGAGTCGGTCCAGCTGCCGCACCTTGCCCGCCGCACCCCACCGCTGGAAACAGCCACGAGCCGAACGCATCAATGCATCGGCGACCGACGACAGGCCACGCGATGCATGGAAACGCGACGACAGCTCGAAGGCCAGTGCCTCGACATGAACCGCGCCACCGTCGCGGGCTGCCGCGATGGCCTGCTCGTAGAAACCCATGGCGTCCATGTCGGCGCCGCGCAGGCGGGCGGCTTCGGCGGCGAGCAATGCCGACCGGCTCCTGAAGTTTTCCGGGCAATGTCGCGCCCAGCCGTCCAGCCACTGCCGATGCGCTTCCAGGCGGGCGCGGTGCTCCAGGCCCTCTTCGGCGCTGGCACCGTGGCAGCAGGACGCGTGTACCAGGCCGGCGTAGAAGTGGTAAGCGGCAAACTCCAGGTGACCCTTGGTGGTCCACAACAGGGGCTCGGCCTTCTGCAGCGCGCGCAGTGCCGGACCGGCTTCGCCGGACATGAACAGCGCCTGCGCCTTGCGGATCCAGTACCAGCAGGCGGCGATGTCCAGGCTGCGGTTGGCATCGAGCTGTGCTTCGAACGAGGCTTCGTCGAAGCCCTCGTCGTCGAAACAGCCGAAGCGTTCGGTGCGGCCCATGAGCGTGGCCATGAAGCGCTGCTGCGAAGTGATGATGGCCACGATCAGGCCAAAACGCGCGGCGCTGACGAAGTCCAGCCGCTCCTGCGATTCGGGCCAGATGCGTTGCAGCGGCTCGCCCGATGCCAGCAGGCTGCTGACCAGGCAGCAGGAACTGAAACCGGCATATGTCACGTCACCGGTTTCGCGCGACACATCGAAGGCCCGGCGCAGCAGTGGCTGGCCTTCGCGCAGGGGGCGATTCCAGGGCAGCACATGGTAGGAAAAACACATGTACACACGCGACCGGTAGCGGGTATGGACGCCCTGCTCCACCAGGTCGTAGCCGAGCTTGCCGAAGCGGAACGCCGACGGATAGTCCTGGAAGAACGGCCCGACCATCATGCCCAGATAGGCGTAGGCCAGAGGAGACGAGTCGGTGTTGCCGTACTCGATGCTCAGTCGGGCCATGCGGCACAACACCAGGCAAACCAGGTTCTCGTCGCTGAAGAAAGCCGGCGGCAACACGGCGGCCAGCACGTCGAGCATGGCGCGGCGCAGCGGATCCACCATCGGCGGCAGTTCGAGCAGGGACTCGATCGAGCGGTCGCCCATCTGACGCATGAGCAACGCGTATTCACGGTTCACCTCGTCGCGGCCGGGATGCAGCGGCCAGGGTGTGTCGACCGCCTTCAGGAAGGCCAGGCAGGTGTCGATGGCCCGCGCACTCTGGTCGAGCCCCAGGCAGACGGTGATCTGCAGGCTGGCAACGCCGGCCTGGTCGACCAGGCTTCGGGCGTGTGCAGCCAGGCTGGCCAGGCGCGCATCGGCACGCTCCGGGCTGCCCGCCAGGAACTCGCATTCCGCCAGGTCGCGCGACAGGTCGAAGGCCAGGCGATGGTCGGTGGTCCAGGCGTCCGGGGGCAGCAGGCGTTCGCCCTGCGCAAGGTACGAGAGCGCGGCCGCATAAGCCGTTTCGGCCACCGCGCGGCGACCGGCCTGCAGGTGCAGCGCAGCCACCGCGCGTTGCTCTGCGTCGGGCAGCGGCAGGCCGCCGATTCGGGCGTATTGGTTGACCAGTTCGAACACCATTCCGTTGCGCTCGGAAGGGCTCGCGCCCAGCTGCAGGCGGCGCGCGATGTCGAGGTGCATGGCGGCGCGCTGCAACACCGGAAGACCGGCGTACGCCGCCTCCTGGATGCGGTCGTGCATGAAGCGATAGCCGCCTGCGCTGCGCGTCACCAGCCCGGCCAGCTCGGCCGGCCTGAACAGTATTTCCAGCTCGTCCGGCTCCTGCTGAGCGACACGCTGAAGCGAACTGATGCCGGCACTTGCGCCCAGGCTGGCCAGCAAGGTCAGCAAGCGCCGGGACCCGGCCGGCAGCCGAGACAGTTTTTCGGACATCAGGTCCGCCACGTTGTCGCTGTAGTTTCGCTGCCGGATGCGTGCCATGTCCCACTGCCAGCCCAGCGATTCGCGGTCGAAACGCAGCAGGTTCTCGTCGGCCAGCGCCGCCAGGAACTGCCTGGCGAAGAACGGATTGCCCTGCGTCTTCTGCCAGATCAATCCGGCCAGCGCGGCACTGCGGCCTTGCTCGTCGCGCAGGCAGAAGGCGACCAGCGCCTCGATGTGCGGCACGGCTAGCGGGGCGAGTTCGAGCTCGGTCAGCGGCGTGCCGCCGACGCGCAGCCGTTCAAGCATGTCGGCCATCGGGTGCTGCGGATCGACCTCGTTGGAGCGGTACGCGCCCACCACCAATACGTGGCGGAAATCGGGGTTTCCGACCAGCGCCAGCAACAATTCAAGCGTGGCGGCATCTAGCCATTGCAGGTCGTCGATGAACAGCACCAGCGGCGTCTGCTCACTGGCGAAAACGGCCAGAAAAGCCTGCACGGCCTTCTGGAAGCGCCGGCTGCCCTCGGCGGGCGCCACTTCCCTCAGCGCCGGCTGGGGGCCGATGACGTGTTCCAGTTGGGGCACGAGCTGCACGACCACCCGGCCATGCTCGCCCAGCGCCTGCTGCAGCCGCATGCGCCATTCCGCCAGGCGCTCGGGGGGTTGGCTCAGCACACCGTCGACCAATACGCGCAAGGCCTGGGCGATCGTCGAATAGGGAATATCGCTTTTGTGCTGCTCGAACTTGCCCGAAGCGAACCGGCCATGCCGGGCGAGTACCGCCCGGCTCAGGCCGTCCACCACGGCGCTCTTGCCCACGCCCGAATAACCCGACACCAGTGCCAGTTCGGACCTGCCGGATTCGGCCACCCTGGAATAAGCCTGCGTCAGTCGCGCGGTTTCGGCTTCTCGTCCGTAGAGCTGGTCGGCGAGACGCAGGCGTTCGGGCACGTCACGGGTGCCCGGCACGAAGTCGTCGATGGCGGCCGAACGCAGTTGCTCCACGGCGAAGTGACGCAGGTCGGCCTCCACCCCGGCCGCTGTCTGGTAGCGGTCCTCGGCCGACTTCTGCAGCAGCTTGTGAACGATGCTGCACACCGCCGGCGGCAGGCCGGGTGCCTGGTCGGCCAGGGCCGGCGGCTGGCGAGCCAGGTGGCAGTGGGTCCATTCCAGCGCATTGCGGGCCTGGAAAGGCAGCGTGCCGGCGCCCATCTCGTAGAGGGTGACGCCGAGGGAATAAAGGTCGCTGCGCTCGTCGACCGGGCGGTTCATGCGGCCGGCCTGCTCGGGCGACTGGTAGGGCAACGCTCCCCTGGGCTGGGCCCCTGCCGCGACGGCGCCGGCAAGGTGTATCCGCCCCCGTGGGTCGACCAGGATGTTGCTGGGACGGATGTCGCGGTGCACGCCATGGTGCCGGTGGCGCTCACCCAATGCGCGGGTGATGGCGATCCCCTGGTCGAGCCACTCCGCCAGGGCCATCGGCCGGCCCGGGGTTTCGCGCAGCGGCCGGCTGCCGGTGTCGTTCACGACGACAGGCCGCACCTGAGGCGCTCGGCCATGCGTACCAGGTCAGGCAACGAATCGGCCTGCATCTTGGCCATGACCTGGCGGCGATGGACCTTGATGGTGATCTCGCTGGTGCCCAGCCGGGCTGCGGCCTGCTTGTTGAGCAGCCCTTCGACCACGAGCGCCATCACCTGGCGTTCGCGCGGCGTGAGGGTCTGGTAGCAGGTCACCAGTTGCCGCAGCAGGACACGCTGCACCGAGGCTTCGCGATCGGCGGCCAGCGCCCGCTGGATGGCGCCCAGCAGTTCGTCCTCGACGAAGGGTTTGGTCAGGAACTCGAGCGCTCCCGCCTTCATGGCCCGCACCGTCATGGGGATGGTGCCGTGACCGGTGATGAAGATCACCGGCAGCGCACGACCCCGGTCGCGCAGCGCCTGCTGCACGTCGAAACCGCTGGTGTCGGGCAGGCGTATGTCGAGCACCAGGCAGGCCGGACCGGCAGGCTCGGGTTCCCGCAGGAAGGCCTGCGGGCAGTCGAAGGTCTTGCAGTCGATCGAAACCGAGCGCAGCAGGCTGCAGAGCGCCGATCGCATCGAGGCATCGTCGTCGACCACGAAGACGACGGGCGCGGGCTGGTCCGTCGGGTCTGCGGCGGCGAATGGCGACCGGGGCTCGAATCGGTTGTGGTCCAGGCGGGCGAGGCTGCTCATGTATGCGAAAGAGGCTTTTTGATGTTCGTGGACGGGAAGCGGCGCTGCAGGTCCCGGCGGGATGTCGTGCAGGCCACTGGTATTCCCCTAGCATCTTCCCAAGCGCGTACCAAGTCTTGAACAAAAGCCTCTTGCTTTGTACAAACGTGCACCGCATGGCGCAGCGCCCGAGGGGATCAATGCGCGGACGGATGCGCCGGGTCCAGCGCCAGGAAATGCTGGACCACCGGTTTGCCGGGGCCGATGTGCCAGCGCAGGGTGTCTTGCTGCAGGTCCGCGTCCGCCTTGGAAACCCGCTGGTGCTGGCGCAGATGCTCCGCCCAGGACTCCACCAAAAACCACTCGACGACCCGCTCGGGCTGGCTGGCGTCCTCGACCACACCCCAGGCATAGGCACCGTCGCGCCGGCGCTCGTGCGACAGGTGGCGCAGCGCGGTCAGGAAGGCCGGCCGGTCGGCCTGGCGGATCCGGTATTCGATCTGGATCAGCACCGGGCCACGGTCATGTTCGACCGGTTGATCGAGCAGCGGCTCGGCCCAGTGGTTGGAGGGCATCAGGTCGGCCTCGCCCACGGGCAGCCGCAACCTGTGCATCAGCCATCCGGCCGCCAGCATGCCGATGGCGCCCGCCAGCAGGGTGGCCGGCAGGCCGATCGCCTGAGCCACCAGGCCCCAGCCCAGGCTGCCAGCCGCCATGGCGCCGTTGAATACCATGAGATAGATGGCCAGCCCGCGACCGCGTACCCAGTTGGGCAACACGGCCTGGGCCACGCCGCTGAAGGTGGTCAGCGCGATGATCCAGCCGGCGCCCAGCAGCAGCATCAGCGGCACCGCGATCCAGCGCGGCGGAGCGAGCGACAGTACGCCGACCACCACCGCGGTGAGCAAGGCGGCCAGCAGCACCAGGCCATCCGAACCCATCCGTGCACGCAGGCGCGGCAGCAGCACGGCGCCCAGGATGGCTCCGGTACCGACGCCGCCCAGCATCAGCCCGTAGAACCCGGCATCTCCACCCAGCAGCCGACGCGCCACCAGCGGCAGCAAGGCCCAGGCGGCACTGGCGAACAGGAAGAACACCGCCGCCCTGAGCAGCACCAGATGCAGGTCGCGGCTGGAACGGGCGTAGCGGATGCCGGCGCGGAAAGCGCCGAAGAAGGTCTCGGACAAACCGGCGTCCACCGTCGACGTGCGTCGCCACCACAGCAGCGCGCCGATCACGAAGACATAACTCAGCACGTCGGCGCCATAGGCAACCGACGCGCCGAAACTGGCCAGCAGCAGGCCACCGGCAGCGGGCCCGACGGCACGGGCGATGTTCACACCCAGCGAGTTGAGCGTGACCGCGTTCTTCAGGTCCGGACGCGGCACCAGTTCAGGGACGATGGACTGCCAGGTCGGCGCCATCAAGGCGCCACCTATGCCGCCGACGAAGGTCAGCGCGATCAGCCATTCCACCGTCAGTGCGTTGTTGCGTGCCATCACCAGCAACGTGCCGCTGACGCAGGCCAGCATGAGCTGCATGGCGATCAGCAGGCGACGCCGGTCGAGGATGTCGGAAAGCACGCCGGCGGGAATCGCCAGAAGGAAAGCCGGCAGGCTGGCCGCCGTCTGGATGAGCGCCACCGCCGTGGGGCTGGGCGACAGTTCGGTGACCATCCACGAACTGGCCACATCGCGCATGAAGCTGCCGATGTTTCCCATCAGCGTGGCGGCCCAGAGTACGGCGAACACCGGCTGGCGCAAGGGGCCGAAACTGCCGGAAGACGCAGCGGGTGTCGGTGCTCGGGATTGGAGGGTCATGGGTGCGGGCGGGCCTGGCTGAAAAAGGTTGGCGGACGGAGGGCAGATTTGCCACCCGCCGCCAGCCTATGGCGCACCCGGTCGCCGGGCTAGACGATTTGTGCGGTTTTCTGCAACGCCCAGTCGCGCGCGCCCTCGCCCGCCACCTTGCCGCTGGCCATGCAGGCATTGAGAAGGTAACCGCCGGTCGGGGCTTCCCAATCGAGCATCTCGCCGGCGCAGAAAACGCCGGGCAAGGGCTTGAGCATCAGCGCCGCGTCCATGCCGTCGAACGCCACTCCGCCAGCTGTGCTGATGGCTTCGTCGATGGGTCGGGTCGCCTTCAGCACGATGGGCAGCGACTTGATGGCGGCTGCCAGCGCGGCTGCATCTGCCAGCACCGATTTGTCGAGCAGTTCGTGCAGCAGCGCCGACTTGATGCCGTCGAGGCCCAGCCGGCTTTTCAGGTGGCTCGAAAGGGAGCGCGATCCGCGCGGATGCCTGACCGCAGCCAGTACTTTCTCGGCGCTGAAATCGGGCAGCAGGTCGAGCAGGAAGGTGGCGCTGCCGTCTCGGGCGATGGCGTCGCGCAGCATGGCAGAAGCCGCATAGACGAGGCTGCCTTCCACACCGGTCGCGGTGGCCACGAATTCGCCGCGCCGCGAGAAGTCGCCGAAGGTAATGGCGACCGACTTGAACGGCTGGCCGGCGAACTTCTCCTTGAAGAACGGAGTCCAGCCCGCCACGTCGAAACCGCAGTTGGACGGCAACAGCGGGGCCACCGTCACGGACTGCTGGACCAGTGGAGCGACCCACGCGCCGTCCGATCCCAGGCGCGCCCAGCTAGCGCCGCCGAGGGCCAGCACCACGGCGCGGGCCGGCACCTGCTTTTCGATGCCGTCCGCGGCGACCAGGCGCAGCGTGGGCGAGCCGTCGAGCTGAGGTTCGCCGAAACCCAGCCACTGGTGGCGCATGTGGAAGCCGACGCCGGCGGCACGCAGGCGCTGGAGCCAGGCCCGCAGCAGTGGCGCGGCCTTCATGTCGGCTGGAAACACCCGGCCCGAGGTTCCGACGAAGGTGTCGATGCCCAGCCCGCTGGCCCAGTCGCGTACCGCCTGTGCGTCGAGGCGCTGCAGCAGCGGCTCCACCTGCGCACGGCGGTCGGCATACCGGCTGGCAAAGATGTCCGCCGGCTCGGAATGCGTCAGGTTGAGCCCGCCCTTGCCGGCCAGCAGAAACTTGCGGCCGACCGAGGGCATGCGGTCGTAGACCTCTACGGGAACGCCTGCGGCGGCCAGGGTTTCGGCGGCCATCAGGCCGGCCGGGCCGGCGCCGATCACGATGACAGGAAGCTGGGCGTCGGTGGACAGGGCGGCGGAGGTGGCGGATTCGGTCATGCGGTCGTCAGGATATGAGGTGCCCGGCGCGTGGCGGTTGCGGCGGCGGGGGACGTATTCTGAGGCGTGGCCGCAAGACCCTGCGCGAACCGCCGGCGGCGGGCTCTAAAAGTCGGTTTTCCCTATGTCGCCAATAGCTTTCCTCCGCCCGGCGAGACCCCTTGCCTTCTGTCACAATGGCCGCCACTTCAGCGGTACCTCCCATCACAACAAGGACCTTGATCATGGCAAGCGACCTCATCAAACATATCTCAGACGCCTCTTTCGAAACCGACGTGTTGCAGGCTGACAAGCCGGTGCTGGTCGACTACTGGGCCGAATGGTGCGGCCCCTGCAAGATGATCGCGCCGATCCTGGACGAGGTCTCTGCCAGCTACAAGGACAAGCTGCAGATCGCCAAGATGAACGTCGACGAGAACCGTGACATTCCTGCCAAGTTCGGCATTCGCGGCATCCCCACGCTGATGTTGTTCAAGGGTGGACAGCTGGCCGCCACCAAGGTGGGCGCCCTGAGCAAGGCCCAGCTCACCGCCTTCATCGACGAACAACTGGCCGCCTGATGACCGACGACAGCCGCCGCGCCCGCATGGGTTCGGCGGCTGTTTGCAAGATAGGTACTCAAGCACTTCAACCATCGCCGGCTTCGTAACGAACCTTGGCTTTTTTGCTGTCATAATCACTTTCGGTCGGCCAGCATCAAACATGCCGCCCGACATGCCTCCCGGCCCCGCAAGCATCACCTTGCACCCGCCGAAATCCCCCCGACAGAATCGCATCTGACACTCCGTACGCGGAGTCTTCACATGACACTCCTTGCGGAGTCTTCAAATGCACCTTAACGAACTCAAGGCACTGCACGTGTCCGAGGTCCTCAAGCAGGCCGACGACCTCGAAATCGAAAACACCGGGCGCATGCGCAAGCAAGAGCTCATGTTCGCGATCATCAAGAAGCGTGCAAAGGCCGGCGAACAGATCTTCGCCGACGGCGTTCTTGAAATCCTGCCCGACGGCTTCGGTTTCCTGCGCAGCCCCGACACCAGCTTTACCGCCAGCACCGACGACATCTACATCTCGCCCAGCCAGGTGCGTCGTTTCAACCTGCACACCGGCGACATGATCGAAGGTGAAGTGCGTACGCCCAAGGATGGCGAGCGTTACTTCGCGCTGACCAAGCTCGACATCGTCAACGGCAGCCCGGCCGAGAACAACAAACACAAGGTCATGTTCGAGAACCTGACCCCCTTGTTTCCCAAAGAGCAGATGAAGCTCGAGCGGGACATGAAGGGCGAAGAGAACATCACCGGCCGCATCATCGACATCATCGCCCCCATCGGTCGTGGCCAGCGCGCCCTGATCGTGGCACCGCCCAAGAGCGGCAAGACGATGATGATGCAGCACATCGCCCACGCCATCACCGCCAACAACCCGGACGTGCACCTGATGGTGCTGCTGGTCGACGAGCGGCCGGAAGAAGTGACCGAGATGCAGCGCACGGTGAAGGGCGAGATCATCGCCTCCACCTTCGACGAACCGGCCGCCCGCCACGTGCACGTGGCCGAAATGGTCATCGAGCGCGCCAAGCGCCTGGTCGAACTGAAGAAGGACGTCGTCATTCTTCTCGACTCCATCACCCGCCTGGCCCGTGCCTACAACAACGTCGTGCCGTCGTCCGGCAAGGTGTTGTCGGGCGGTGTCGACTCGAACGCCCTGCAGCGCCCCAAGCGTTTCTTCGGCGCGGCCCGCAAGGTCGAAGAAGGCGGCTCGCTGACCATCATCGCCACCGCACTGGTCGACACCGGCAGCCGCATGGACGAAGTGATCTTCGAAGAGTTCAAGGGCACCGGCAACAGCGAAATCCACCTGAACCGTCGCCTTTATGAAAAGCGCGTGTTCCCGGCGATCGAACTCAACAAGTCCGGCACCCGGCGCGAAGAGTTGCTGCTGGCCCCGGAGATCCTGCAGAAGACCCGGATCCTGCGGCAGTTCATGTACAACATGGACGAGATCGAGTCGATGGAACTGATGATCAAGAACATGCGCGCGACGAAGACCAACGTCGACTTTTTCGACATGATGCGTCGCGGCGGCTGAGCCTCACAACGCGCCGTCGAGCGTGCAACATCGAGCCGGGCCTTGCCCGGCTTTTTTGCGCCTTTTGCCAAACCTGGGCGCAACGTGTGATAATCGAAGGCTATTCGGCAGAAAGTGCTACGCAACAGGTGCGGAGTGGCTACTGCAGCAGAACCCAAAAGGAATTCGGCCATGAAAGAAGGCATTCACCCCAACTACCGCGAAGTGCTGTTTGTTGATCTGTCCAACGGTTTCAAGTTTGTCACGCGTTCGTGCGTGAACACCCGTGAAATGGGCAAGACCGAAGACGGCCGCGAACTGCCGCTGTTCAAGCTGGATACTTCCAGCGAATCGCACCCCTTCTACACCGGCACCCAGAAGTCGGTCGACAACATGGGCGGCCGCGTCGAGCGCTTCCGCAACCGTTTCGGCAAGACCACCGCTGCTGCTGCTCCCGCTGCTCCTGCGGCCGAAGCTTCCTGATCAGGCCTCGGCCCGATCCAAAAAAGCGCGGCCGGTCCGCGCTTTTTTTTATGCTCCTTCTCATCCGCCCGCGATTCGTAATGGGGTCGTCCAGCCTTTGATCCGCGTGCAGCGGATATGACACACTCATCCGCGTGAACCTTCCGTCTCCCGCCATCGTCGCGCAGAGTGCCGTCCGGCGCCTTCCCCGCCCCCTGTTGCTGGCCTTCTGCATCGTCTGGGTGCTGGCAGGGTTCGTAGGCCGCGGTCCCTGGAAAAACGCCGACATCAGCGCCTTCGGCTACATGCTCGAACTGGCGCACGGCCACACCGCCTGGCTCGACCCCAAGCTGGGCGGGTTCGGGCCCGAAACCGATGGCCTGCTGCCCTACTGGCTGGGCGCATGGGCGCTCAAGCTGGCGCCCTCCTGGGTGGCACCCGACTTCGCGGCCCGCGTGCCTTTCGGTTTCCTGCTGGCCATGACACTGGCCGCAACCTGGTATGCCATCTATGCGCTGGCCCGCAATCCACGCGCGCAACCGGTGGCGTTCGCCTTTGGCGGGGAAGCACTGCCAAAGGACTACGGCCGGGCCATTGCCGATGGCGGCCTTCTGGCGCTGATGGCATGCCTGGGGCTGGCGCAGCTGGCGCACGAAGGCACTGCCTATCTCACCCAGCTGGCGTTTTCCACGCTGACCTTTCTCGCGTTGGCAGGCGCGCCCTGGCGGCCCTTGCTGACCGCCACTTTCCTGGCCGCCGGCCTCGCCGGACTGGTGCTTTCGGGTGCGCCCGCGCTTGCCGTGATGTTCGGCGGCGGTGGCACATTGCTGGCACTGTTCGAATCCCGCTCCGCCAAGCCGGGCGACCCGCTTGCGATCTCCGCCGACGAAGCCACCCTGATGCGCCGCAACGCACTGGTGACAGGCTCCATCACCTTGATGGCGGCCGCGCTGGCCTGGGTGCTCGATCTCTGGGAATGGCGGCTGGTGCCTTACGAAGCCGGCAGCTGGCGCAGCATGGCCCGGCTGTTGCTGTGGTTCACCTGGCCTTGCTGGCCATTGGCGCTCCTGACGCTCTGGCGCTGGCGCAGGCAATGGCTGGGCACCACCCTGCATCGCCATCTGCTGCTGCCGATCGGTTTCGCCGCCATCACCATCGCAGCCACCGTCAGCACGCAGCCAGCCGACCGCGCACTGCTGCTGGGCCTTCCGGCGATGGCCGCGTTGGCGGTGTTTTCGCTGCCCACCCTCAGCCGCGGCGTGGCCGCGCTCATCGACTGGTTCACCCTGCTGTTCTTTACCGGCGGTGCCATCGTCATCTGGGTGATCTACATCGCCATGCAGACCGGCTGGCCCCGCCAGCCTGCAGCCAACGTGCTCAAGCTGGCACCGGGTTTCGTCTCGACCTTCTCGCCCACCGCACTGTTGCTGGCCGTGGTCGCGACCGTCGCATGGGGTGCGCTGGTGGTGTGGCGCGCCGGCCGGCAGCGGCACGCGCTGTGGAAAAGCGTGGTGTTGCCAGCCGGCGGTGCCGGCCTGGGCTGGCTGCTGCTGATGACACTCTGGCTGCCCCTGCTCGACTACGCCCGCAGCTTCGCGCCCCAGGTGGAACGTGTGGTGGCCATCACCGGCACCCAGGACTGTGTTGAATTCCAGGGCTTCAGCCGCGCACAGATCGCCGCCTTCCAGTACCACGGCACATTGCGCATGCTGCCGATGTACACGGTGACTCCGCATTGCCGCTGGGCGCTGGTCGATGTGGACGGCCCCGAGCCGACTCCGGCCCAACGCAAGTCGATGATCGACGCCGGCTGGTCCCCCGTCGCCCTGGTGGCACGGCCGGCCGACCGCAAGGACACGGTCGGACTCTATCGCCGCACGGCGGCGCGCTGAGCGGGATGGCTGACGCACATCCGGCGCGGGTTGCCGGCGAATTCCGCGCCATTGCGCGACACGCGCTGACGGTGCTGGCGGGCCAGTTGGCGGTAATGGCCTTCGGCCTGACAGACACCATCGTCGCCGGACGGCATTCGGACGCTTCGCTGGCCGCGCTTTCGGTGGGGTCGGCCGTCTACATCAGCATCTATGTCGCCCTTACCGGCGTCTTCCAGTCGCTGCTGCCGGCCTGGGCCCAGTTGCATGGCGCCAACGACCCGCAGGCGCTGGGCCGTTCGCTGCGCCAGTCGCTCTATCTGTGGGTGATCGCATCGGTGCTGGGCGTGGCCTTGCTGCTGGCCCCGGGCCCGTTGCTGCGATGGGTCGAGGTGCCCGACGCCATGCGGGCCGAAGTCGGCGCCTACCTGTCGGTGCTGGCCTGCGCCCTGCCCTTCGCGCTGCTTTTCCGCATCTACGGCACGCTGAACCAGAGCCTGGGCAAACCGGTGCTGGTGACCTGGCTGCAGGTGGGATCGCTGGCGTTCAAGGTGCCGCTGTCAGCCGTTCTGGCCCTGGGATGGGGCCCCGTCGAGGGATGGGGGGCGGTGGGCTGCGCCTGGGCCACCCTGGCGGTCTACGCACTGATGGCCCTCGTGTCGCTGATGCTGCTGCGCTGGCAACCCTTGTACCGCCCCTACGCGTTATGGCGACGGCCTGAACCACCCCATCGCCAGACTCTGGTCCGCTTCGCGCGACTGGGGGTGCCGGCGGGCCTGTCCTACCTGGTCGACGTGACGTCGCTCACCCTCATGGCCCTGTTCATCGCCCGGCAGGGCACCGTGCCGACCGCTGCGCACCAGATCGCGGCCAGCATGGTCGGCATGCTCTACATGGTCCCCTTGTCGATGGCCATTGCCACCAGCGCGCGCGTCGGCTACTGGCTGGGCACCGGCAACCCGGCGCAGGCACGCCACGCCGTGGGCACGGGCATCCGCACCACCGCTTGCCTGGCATTGGTCATGGCAGCCGTGGTGGTACTTGCCCGCAGCCATATCGCGGCGCTCTACAGCAGCAACACGGCCGTGGCGGCCCTGGCCGCAAGCCTGCTCGGCTGGGTGGCGTTCTTCCATCTCGGCGACGCAATCCAGTGTTTTTGCGCCTTCGTGCTGCGCTGCTGGAACATCACCGTATCGACCTTCGTGGTGTACGCGCTGATGCTCTGGGGCGTGGGTCTGGGCGGCGGATACGCCCTGGCCTACCGCGGCTGGTTCGGCGAACCTTGGCGGTCGCCGCAGGCTTTCTGGCTGGCCGGCGGAAGCGCGCTCTGGCTGACCGCGGCGGCCTTTTCGGTAATGCTGGTGCTGACGCTCAGGCGTCGCGCCTGACGCCGGTCGACATTCAGGCGGCGTCAGTCGATCGAGGCGACCGGTGCATCGCTGCGCAACCGGCTCGCCGGAAACAGCAACGAAAAAGTTGAACCCGAACCTGGCCGGCTGACGATGCGCAACCGGCCGCCATGCCGCTGCATCACATGCTTGACGATGGCCAGCCCCAGGCCGGTGCCGCCGGTTTCGCGTGAACGGCTGCGGTCCACCCGGTAGAAACGTTCAGTCAGGCGGGGAATGTGTTCGGCCGCGATGCCGGGGCCTGTATCGGTCACCGCGAACTCGCCCTCGCCTTCGGCACCACGCATCGGGTCCTTTCCGTCGAGGACCGTGAAGGCGACACGGATGGTGCCGCCGGCCGGCGTGTACCGGATGGCGTTGCCGACCAGGTTGGACAGTGCGCTGCGCAGTTCCTGCTGGGCACCCAGGAGCGACACACCCGCAAGGCTTTCGGCATCCGGAAAAACCAGCGTGTGCTTGCGCCCGAGCACGGTCGACAAGGCCTGGCCTTCCTGTTCGCACTGCGACATCAGCAGCTTGACCTGCATGCCCTCGGCGCGCCCCGGCGGAGGGCTGCCCTCAAGGCGCGACAGCGTGAGAAGGTCGCTCACCACGCCCTGCATGCGGCTGGCCTGCTGGGACATCAGGTTGAGATAGTGCGAACGTTCGGCGGGCTCCAGCGGCAGCGTCTGGAGGGTTTCCACAAAACCCGACAGCACGGTGAGCGGTGTACGGATCTCGTGCGAGACATTCGCCACGAAATCGCGGCGCATGGCTTCTGCCTGTTCGACCGCGGTCACGTCGCGCGACAGGATCATGGTGCGGCCTTCGCCGTAACGATGCAGGTGCACCGACAGCCGCACCGGCCGCGCGGCGCTGCTACGGCTGCCGGGCATGGTGATGCCTGCGGCAAAGTCGCCACCACTCCAATAGGTCACGAATGTCGGGTCGCGTACCAGGTTGCCGATGGATTGCATCAGGTCGCGCTGGGGTTCGATGCCGAAGTGTTCGGTAGCCGTCTGGTTGCACCACTCGATGTGGCCTTGTGCGTCGAGCAGCACCACGCCGTTGGGCGATGCCTGCAGCGCCGACAGGATGTCGTCGAGCCGAGCCTGGCTTTGCTCCAGCGTGCGTTCGGATTCACGTGCGCGCCGGCGCGAACGGTCGACCACCTCGCCCCAGACGCCGTGCAGCACCGGAGCCACCGCTGCCACGGCGCCTTCGCGCAGCCAGCCAAGCAGGCGCTGCGCACGGCGCAAGTCCCAGGCAAACGCGAGCCAGCTGGCGATCACCGCACCGCACATGACATGCAGCAGCACACGCATGGCGGAAGCATCCTGCACGCCGCGCATGGCCGAAAAAAAACCCAGCCCCGCCCCCAGCAATTGCCAGAAGGCGAACATCAATACCCGCGCGATCATGCCGAGACAGGCCTCACTGCGCGGCGGCCTGGGTGTGGACGACTGCCGGCTGCGCGGTTGCACGGTAGCCCGCGCCGCGCACCGTCTCGACCATGGTGCCAGCGGCGCCGAGGGCTTCGCGCAGGCGCTTGACGTGCACGTCTACGGTCCGTTCCTCGATGAAGACGTGGTCGCCCCACACCTTGTCGAGCAACTGGGTTCGGCTGTGCACCCGTTCGGCGTGGCGCATGAGGTAGTGCAGCAGCTTGAATTCGGTCGGCGCCACCTTCAGCGGGTTGCCGTCGAAGCTCACGCGATGCGTGGCGGCGTCCAGCACCAGCGCACCCAGCGACACCGTGTCGGCCAGCTGTTCGGGCGCGCGGCGGCGCAGCACCGCACGGATGCGGGCCAGCAGTTCCTGCGTGGAAAACGGCTTGGTGACGTAGTCGTCGGCACCGGCGTCGAGGCCTGCGACCTTGTCGGGCTCGTCGCCACGGGCGGTCAGCATGAGGATGGGCACGGCCTTGGTCCGGGCGTCGGCCCGCCATTTGCGGGCCAGCATCAGGCCGCTGGTGCCCGGGAGCATCCAGTCGAGCAGGATCACGTCCGGCAGCACCGCATCCAGCTCACGCTGGGCGGCTTCACCATCTTCGGCCCAGACCGGCTGGAAGCCGTTGTGGCGCAGATTGACGGCAATGAGTTCGGCGATCGCCGATTCATCTTCGACGATCAGCACCAGGGGCAGTTTCTTCATAAGGCTTGGGTCACTGAATGGCTGATTCGATCGCCTGCATCGAGGTGTGGCGCACGTCGGTGCCCTTCACGATGTAAATGATGAATTCAGCGATGTTCTTGGCATGGTCGCCGATGCGCTCGATGGCTTTTGCCAGGAACAGCAGGTCCAGGCTGGCGGAAATGGTGCGCGGGTCTTCCATCATGTAGGTGACCAGCTTGCGCACGAAACCGTCGAACTCCTTGTCGATCAGGTCGTCCTCTTTCAGGATGGTCACGGCGGCGTTGACGTCCAGTCGTGCAAAGGCGTCGAGCGCCTTGCGCAACAGGCCGGACGCCAGGTCGGCAGCCACCCTCAGGTCGGACGACGGCAGCGTGCGGGCCGAGCCGCTTTCGATGATCGACTTGGCCATGCGTGCGATCTTGTTGGCCTCGTCGCCCACCCGTTCGAGGTTGGCGGTGGTCTTGGAGATGGCGATCAGCAGGCGCAGGTCGCGCGCCGTCGGCTGGCGACGGGCGATGATGGAAGACAGTTCGTGGTCGATCTGCACTTCCATGGCGTTCACGCGTACTTCGGTCTCGACCACCTGGTCGGCGACTTCGGTGCTGAAGGCCGACAGTGCGTAGATGGCCTGGCGGATCTGGCTTTCGACCAGGCCGCCGAGTTCCATCACACGTGACGAGACGCCGTTGAGTTCACTGTCGAACTGCGTAGAAAGGTGTTTGTCTGGCATGGAAGCCTCCTGGTCAGCCGAAACGGCCGGTGATGTAGTCTTCTGTCTCTTTGCGCTGCGGCTTGAAGAACATCTGTTCCGTCTCGCCGAACTCGACCAGGTCGCCCAGGTACATGTAGGCGGTGTAGTCGCTGCAACGGGCAGCCTGCTGCATGTTGTGGGTGACGATGACCACCGTGTAGTCGTTCTTCAGTTCGGCGATCAGTTCTTCGACCTTGGCGGTGGAGATCGGGTCCAGTGCCGAGCAAGGCTCGTCGAGCAGCAGGACCTCCGGCTTGATGGCGATGCCACGCGCAATGCACAGGCGCTGCTGCTGGCCGCCGGAAAGGCCCGAACCGCTCTGGCTCAGCTTGTCCTTCACCTCGGTCCACAGCGCCGCCTTGCGCAGCGCCCATTCCACCCGCTCGTCCATGTCGGTGGCGTTGAGGTTCTCGAACAGTTTCACGCCGAAGGCGATGTTGTCGCGGATCGACATGGGGAACGGCGTGGGTTTCTGGAACACCATGCCGACCTTGGCGCGGATCAGCGCGACGTCCTGCCTGGATGTCAGCAGGTTCTCGCCGTCCAGGATGATCTGGCCTTCCGCGCGCTGCTCGGGGTAGAGCTCGAACATGCGGTTGAAGGTGCGCAGCAGGGTCGACTTTCCGCAGCCCGACGGGCCGATGAAGGCGGTGACCTTCTTTTCCGGGATTTCCAGGTTGATGCCCTTGAGGGCGTGGAACTTGCCGTAGTAGAAGTTGAGGTCCTTGACGGAGATCTTGGACGCGTTGACGGTCTTCGCGCCCTGGGCGCGGACCGGCGGGGGAGAAAGGGTTGCAGCAGCCATGTCTTTAACCTTGTTTCTTTACTTTTGCCGCGTCAGGACGCGGGCGAGGATGTTGAGGCCGAGCACGGCAACGGTAATGAGGAACACACCGGCCCAGGCCAGTTGTTGCCAGTTCTCGTAGGGACTCATCGCGAACTTGAAAATCGTCACCGGCAGGCTGGCCATGGGCTTGCCCAGGTCGCCGTTCCAGAACTGGTTGCTCAGTGCGGTGAAGAGCAGCGGAGCGGTTTCGCCGGCAATGCGGGCCACCGCCAGCAGCACGCCGGTGATGACACCCGCGCGGGCCGCACGCAGCGTGATGGTGGTGATGACCTTCCACTTGGGCGTCCCCAGGGCGTAAGCGGCTTCCCGCAGGCCCGAGGGCACCAGCATCAGCATGTTCTCGGTGGTGCGGATGACCACCGGGATCACGATCAGCGCCAGGGCGACGATGCCGGCATAGGCCGAGTAGCTCTTGAAGCGCGACACGATCACTGCGTAGACAAACAGGCCGATGACGATGGAAGGCGCCGACAGCAGGATGTCGTTGACGAAGCGTGTCACCGATGCCAGCCAGCCGCGGGGGTCGTATTCGGCCAGATAGACGCCGGCCATGATGCCGATCGGCGTGCCGACGAAAGTGGCCAGGGACACCATCACGAAGGATCCGAAGATGGCGTTGGCCAGGCCGCCGGCCTCGTTCGGCGGAGGCGTCGATTCGGTGAACAGCGTGTAGCTGAGACCACCCAGGCCGAGGCGCAGGGTTTCCCACAGGATCCACACCAGCCAGAACACGCCGAAGGCCATGGCGGCCAGCGACAGCGCCAGCGCGACCGTGTTGACACGCTTGCGGGCGGCGAACCGCACACGGCGCGTTTCTGCAAGTTCGGCGGCGTCGATGAGACGTTGGCCGGTAGATGTCGCGGTGTTCATGACTTCGCTCCCTCGTTCTTTTTCAGTCGGGCCAGCAGCAGTTTCGAAAGCGACAGCACCACGAAGGTGATGAAGAACAGAACCAGGCCGAGGTAGATCAGCGAGGCCTGGTGCAGGCCTTCGCCGGCTTCGGCAAATTCGTTGGCAAGGGCCGAGGTGATGCTGTTGGCAGCCTCGAAGACCGACAACGAATTCAACTGGTTCATGTTGCCGATGACAAAAGTGACAGCCATGGTTTCACCCAGTGCCCGGCCCAGGCCCAGCATGATCCCGCCCAGCACACCGGTCTTGGTGAACGGCAGCACCACCTTGAAGACCACTTCCCAGGTGGTGGAACCGAGGCCGTAGGCCGATTCCTTGAGCAGCGGCGGCGTGACTTCGAACACGTCGCGCATCACCGAAGCAATGAACGGGATGATCATGATCGCCAGGATGATGCCGGCCGACAGGATGCCGATGCCGACCGGCGGGCCCGACACGAAGGTGCCCAGCAGCGGAACGCCGTTGAACATCTTCTGCAGCGGTTGCTGGACGTACGTCGCCAGGATGGGGCCGAAGACCATCAGGCCCCACATGCCGTAGACGATCGAAGGCACGGCGGCCAGCAATTCGATGGCGGTGCCCAGCGGACGCTTCAGCCACGAAGGCGAAAGCTCTGTCAGGAACAGTGCGATGCCGAAGCTGACGGGAACGGCGATGAGCAGGGCGATGAAGGAAGTGGCCAGCGTGCCGTAGATCATGACCAGGCCGCCGTAGTCGTTCTGGACCGGGTCCCAGACGCTGCGGACCAGGAAGGTCAGGCCGTATTTTTCGATGGCGGGCCAGGCGCCCGCTATCAGGGAGCCGAGGATGCCGATCAGCAGGGCCAGCGTGAGCAACGCGGCGCCACGGGCAGCCCAGCCGAAAAGACGATCCACCACCGCGCCGGAGAGGCGCGAACGGGGTGCGGGAGATGGGTTCATGGTGTCGCCACGCCCCGCAGAACGGGCGGGTGCATGGGTGACCGGAAGTGTAGAGGACACGTGATTTGCCTCGATGTTTTCAGCGGTTTGGAACGCTGGGGAGCGGACGAAGAAAAGGGGATGACCCGTCGAAAACAGGCCATCCCCGGCAGTCCTGTGGGATCAGTGGAACGCCACGGCCTTGCCGGAGGTGTCCTTGATGTTGGCCCACGACTTGTAGATCACGTCCTTGACCGAAGCGGGCATCGGCACGTAGTCCAGGTCGGTGGCGGTCTTGTCACCGCTCTTGTAGGCCCATTCGAAGAACTTCAGGGCGGTGGTGGCCTGGGCCGGCTTGTCCTGCGACTTGTGCATCAGGATGAAGGTTGCCGAGGTGATGGGCCATGCAGCCTTGCCTGGCTGGTTGGTCAGGATCTGGAAGAAGCTCTTGTTCCAGTCGGCACCGGCCGCTGCAGCCTTGAAGGTCTCGTCGTCGGGGGCCACGGTGGCGCCGTCCGCATTGACCAGCTGCGTGTAGGTCATCTTGTTCTGCTTGACGTAGGCGTATTCGACGTAGCCGATGGAATCGGGCAGGCGGCTCACGAAAGCGGCGACGCCTTCGTTGCCCTTGCCACCCGCGCCGGTAGGCCAGTTGACCGCGGTGCCTTCACCGACCTTCGACTTCCAGTCGGCCGAGACCTTGCTCAGGTAATTGGTGAAACCGAAGCTGGTGCCCGAGCCGTCGGCGCGGCGAACCACGGCGATGGGCGAGTCAGGCAGGTTCACGCCGGGGTTCAGGGCGACCACTGCGGCGTCGTTCCACTTGGTGATCTTGCCCAGGTAGATGTCGGCCAGCACGGTACCGCTCAGCTTCAGCTGGCCGGGAGCGATGCCCTTGATGTTCACGACCGGCACGATGCCGCCGATGACGGTGGGGAACTGCACCAGGTTCTTGGCGGCCAGTTCGGCGTCGGTCAAGGGCATGTCCGATGCGCCGAAGTCGACGGTCTTGGCATCGATCTGCTTGATGCCGGCACCGGAACCGACGGACTGGTAGTTGATCTTGACGCTGGTCTGCTTGTTGTAGTCGGAGGCCCACTTGGAATACAGGGGGGCCGGGAAGCTGGCGCCTGCGCCGGTGGCTTCCGATTGCGCTTGGGCGGTGGTGGCGCCGAATGCCGCAAAAGCAGCCAGGATGGCGATCAGGGTCTTGTTCATGCGTTCCTTCTTTCGATGGGTAAGGGGACTGAAGCGAATGTAGGCAGCGTTCATGACAACTTCGTGACGCAGATGACATGGTTTCGGAGGGCAGCGGGCCCATGTCACGCAAATGTCACAGGCCCGCCCTAGCCTCGCGCGCACCCCGACTGGTCCTACACTCGTACAAAGCCTCGTCTTCCGAAGCTGCCATCGCCTCACCTCCCCTGAATTTCACCCGCCATGCAAGACGGTCTTCCACTCGCCGCCATCGACCTCGGCTCCAATAGTTTCCGTCTCGAGATCGGCCGTTTCGACAAGGACGGCCGTCTTCAGCGCATTCAATATCTCAAGGAAACCGTGCGCCTCGGGGGCGGCCTCGATGCGTCCGGACGAATCTCGACCGAAGCCATGCAGCGGGGCTGGGACTGCCTGGCGCGTTTCGGCGAACGTATCGGCGACTTCAGCTCGCGCCAGGTTCGGGCGGTGGCCACGCAGACTTTGCGCGAAGCCACCAACCGGGCCGAATTCATCGAACGCGGCGCCCAGCTGCTGGGTTTTCCGATCGACGTGGTTTCCGGCCCCGAAGAAGCCCGCCTGATCTACCAGGGCGTGGCGCACCTGCTGCCGCCGTCCGACGAACGCCGTCTGGTGGTGGATGTGGGCGGCCGCTCGACCGAGCTCATCCTTGGATTGGGCCTTGCCTCGAAGTCGGTCGCATCCTTTCCGGTCGGCAGCGTTGCCTGGTCCCAGCGTTATTTCCCCGGCGGGCGATTCACGGCAGATGCGTTCGCGCAGGCCGAAGTGGCCGCCCAGGCGGTACTGGACGAAGCGCTGCAGGTCTTCAGCCGCGGTGCCTGGGACGTGGCGTACGGCTCGTCCGGCACCGCGGGCGCGGTGGGTTCGCTGGGCGCCATGCTCGGCATGAAACCCGGCACCATCACCCGCAAGGGCCTGGTGGCGCTTCGGGACATGCTGCTGCAGGCAAAGACCGCCGACGCCCTGCGCATCGAGGGCATGAAGGAAGACCGCCGCCCCGTCATCGGCGGGGGCGTCGCAGTTCTGCGCGCCGTGTTCGAACTGCTGGACATCGACGAAATGCAGGTCGCCCAGGGTGCGCTGCGCCAGGGTGCGCTGTACGACCTGCTCGACCGCGACCACCCGGGCACCGACCTGCGTGCCGCGACGGTAGATGCATTGGCGCGGCGTTTCCAGGTCGACGAGGCCCAGGCTGCGCGGGTCTCGCGAACGGCAAACACATTGCTTCAGCCGCTGGTGCATGACGCCCACACGCCGCAGGCAGAACGCTACGCGCGCAAATTGCGCTGGGCCGCCCGCCTGCACGAGATCGGATGCCTGGTGGCGCACGACGACGCGCACAAACACGGCGCGTACGTCCTCGCCCATGCCGACGCACCGGGCTTCTCGGTGCCGGAACTCGAGCGCCTGTCGACGCTGGTGCTGGCCCAGCGCGGCAAGCTGCGCAAGGTCGAAGCACCGCTGGTCGACGACGGCTTCGCACGCCAGGCTCTATGCCTGCGGCTGGCCGTGGCGCTGTGCCATGCCCGCAAGGACCCGGATCTTTCGGACCTGAAACTGTCCGCCGCCAAGGGCGGAGACGGCTGGACGCTGAGCTGGACCGGTGCCTGGGAAAAAAGCCATCCGCAATCGGCCTACCTGCTGCGCGAGGAAGCACAGGCCTGGCAAAAGACCGGCCGCAGCCTGCAACTGGTCACGGCCTGAAAAGACACAGGGCGGTAAAAACCGCCCTGCCCTCAAAGAAATTCCGGCGTCTGGACCGTGACCACCACGGTCTGCTCGGATTGCTCGCCGTCACGCGAGCGGCTGCGGTGGCGCAACCACCAGACCGCGCCCTTGCGAATGGCGCAGTCGCTGGCCTGCAACCCTAGCAACTGCGCAATGGTGCGGCCCAACATGGGTTGATGGCCCACCACCAGCACCGCTCCACGTGCATGCGGCCACTGCGCCACGCCCAGCAAATCCTCGGGCGTGCTTTCCGGCAGCAATTCGGCACGCAACTTGTATTTGCGCCCCAGCGCGATGGCAGTCTGCTCGGTACGACGAGCCGGACTGGCCATCATGCGCACGCCTTCGGGCAACTGCCTGTCCAGCCACTGCGCCATGCGCTGCGCCTGCTTTTCGCCGCGCGCCGTCAGGGCACGTTCCAGGTCCGGGATGTTTTCATCACGCTCTTCCGCTTCGGCGTGACGCCAGAAAATCAGATCCATCATGCAGTCCTTTCCCGCCGACGGGTCGGTGTTCGATATCGATCCATGAGTGCTGCCTGCGCCGCGTGGCCACCATCCGCCGGCGTTTCGGCGCAGCGGTAACGGCCGTCCGCGTCCAGAACCCATGCATCGCGCGTGTCGTGCAGATAGGCGACCAGGCATTCATCGACGATGCGCCGGCACAGCACCGGGTCACGTACCGGCCAGGCCAGTTCGACGCGGCGCAGCATGTTGCGGCTCATCCAGTCGGCGCTGGAGAGGTAGAGGTCTTCGGCCTCGCCGCTGCGGAAGTAGAAGACCCGGGTATGTTCCAGGAAACGGCCGATGACCGAGCGCACCCTGATGTTGCCCGTGTAACCCGGCCGTTGGGCCGGGAGCATGCAGGCGCCGCGGATGATGAGGTCGATACGCACCCCGTCGCGGCCCGCCGCGATCAATGCGGCGATCAGGCGTTCGTCGGTCAGGGCATTCATCTTGGCGACGATGCGTGCGTCTTTCCCGGCGCGGGCGGCAGCGGCGGTCTCCTCGATCTTCTGGATGAATCGGTCCTGCAACTGGAACGGTGCCATCCACAGACGCTTGAGCCTGGGCAGCTGGTTCTGGCTGGCCAGATGGGCGAAGACCGCATCCATGTCGGCGGTCAGCGCGGTGTCGGCAGTGAGGTGACTCAGGTCGGTGTAAAGCCGTGCGGTGCGGGTGTTGTAGTTGCCCGTGGAAAGATGGCCGTAGCGACGTAGCCGTCCGCCTTCGCGGCGCGTCACCAGCAGCATCTTGGCGTGGGTCTTGAGGCCCACAACCCCATACACCACCTGGGCGCCGACGGACTCCAGCGCCTCGGCCCAGTTGATGTTGGCTTCTTCGTCGAAACGCGCCTTCAGTTCAACCACCGCGGTTACTTCCTTGCCGCGCCGCACGGCTTCGGTCAGCAGGTCGATCAACACCGATTCCGAGCCGGTACGGTAGATGGTCTGCTTGATGGCCAGCACCTGCGGGTCGTGCACGGCCTCGCGCAGGAAGTCGATGACACCGTCGAAGCTCTCGAACGGCTGATGGATCATCACGTCGCGCTCACGAAGTTGCGCAAAGATCGATGTGCCCACCCGCAGGCCGGTCGGCTGGGTCGGCGTCCACCGCGGGTAGAGCATCGCCGGGTCGTTGACCAGGTCGACCAGCTGCATCAGGCGCACCAGGTTCACCGGGCCGTGGACCCGGTAAAGGGCAGCGTCCGGCAGGCGAAACTGATGCTGCAGGAAGTCGAGCAGATGTTGCGAGCAGCCAGAAGAGACCTCGAGGCGCACCGCCTGGCCGTAATGGCGCAGCGTCAGCCCGCGCCGCAGCGCCGTGCGCAGGTTCAGCACTTCGTCTTCATCCACTGCCAGGTCGGAATGCCGTGTCACGCGGAACTGCGAGAACTCGGTCATCTGCCGCCCGGGGAACAGCTCGCTCATGTGGGCGCGAATGACGCTGGACAACATGACGAAGGACGCACGACCCCGGGCGACGTCGTCAGGCAACCGGATGATGCGGGGCAGGACGCGCGGAACCTTCAGGATGGCGATCTCGTTTTCGCGGCCGAAGGCATCGGTGCCCTGCAGGCGGACGATGAAGTTCAGCGACTTGTTGGCTACCTGCGGGAAGGGGTGCGCCGGGTCGAGCCCGATCGGCACCAGCAGCGGCGCGACTTCACGATGGAAATAGTCGCGCACCCACTTGCGCTGGGCGTGGTTTCGCGCCCCATGCGACAGCAGGTGGATGCCGCTGGCGGCAAACGCCGGCACCAGCGCGTGGTTGTAGAGGCTGTACTGGCGCTCGACCAGTTCATGGGCCGCATTGGCCAGGGTTTCGAAAGCGGCGGAACCGTCACCGGGCTTGTCGCCTTCAGCCAGTGCCGCTGCCAGGTGGGGTGCGGCACGTACTTCGAAGAACTCGTCCAGGTTGGAGGACACGATGCACAGGTAACGCAGACGCTCCAGCAAGGGGATATCGGTGCGCTGCGCCCAATGGAAGACCCGTTCGTTGAAGGCAAGAATGCTGCGATCCCGGTCGAGCAGGGCCGGCATCGGCGCGGTGGCGCCGTCTGCACTTGTCGGGGCGGATTCCACGGCAACGCCGGCCGATTGCGGATCGGGCAAGGTGGAAGTGGTTTCCTGCGCGGTCGAAGCGCCGGGTGTACCGGATGCATCGGACGCATCAGGGGTGGTCTGCGGCAATGGCGAATCGGAGGGTACGGGTGAAGAAGACGTCATCGCGGAGAAAGGATAAGACATCACCGTGCCGGATGGCACCCATGCACCATCGTGCGGTGAAGCATCTTCAAGCTTGCACGCGGCATGTGACACGTCGGTGACATCCGCATGACAAGTCGCGGATGGCCCGGCTCCAGGTGTCATCCCAGGAAATGCTTGCGATAGCGCGGCGGTAGATCGGCGATACGCATCAACATCGGCAGATCAGCGGTATTGAAGTCAGGATCCCAGGCCGGCGCACCGAGAACCTTCGCGCCGAGCCGCAGGTAACCGCGGATCAGCGCCGGGGCCTCGACATCCAGTGTGTCATCGAGCCGCTCGACCGGCAGCGGCAGGCGCGGCCACACCTGCAATTCAAACGCCGCCAGGTCGGTGGCACGCAGCTGGCGCCAGATGCTGGCCGCCACATCGCCGCTGACGACCCCGTTGTGAACCATCGGGATGCTGGCGCAACCGATCATGGTGTCGAGCTGGTTGCGCACCATGAAACCGGCCAGCGCACCCCACAAGGCCATGATCACGCCACCGCGCCGATGGTCGCGGTGGACGCAACTTCGGCCGAGTTCGACCATGCGGTCGCGCACACCGCGCAAGCGCACCAGATCGAATTCGGTGTCACTGTAGAAACTGCCTGCGCGCCGGGCCTGGGCTGGTGTGAGCACACGATAGGTGCCGACCACCGGGCCGCCGTGGCCGGCCCGCACCAGCAGGTGTTCGCAGTAGTCGTCGAAAAGGTCTATATCGTGGCCCGGCACCGGAGTGTCGATACGAGCGCCCATTTCGCCGACGAAAACCTGATGGCGCAGCCGCTGTGCCTCGCGGACTTCGTCGAGATGACGTGCCCAACTGACCTGCAGTTCGGTGTCCACGACCGGGACGACGGGCGCGGGCGCAAGCGGAGCGATGACCCTGGCGGGCAGCAGCAAACCTGCGAGCCGCTGCGAGATCGGGGGAGACAGCGGAAATGTGGGGCTGGGCAGTTCGCGCATGCACGGTCCTCGTACTGAATGAATACGAGCAAGTCTGTGCATGTCGAATGACACGTTCGTGGCGTCTGGATGACGCCGGCATGACGCCCGGAAACCGGGGTGCGGCTAGCGCCTGACCGCGTCCGCCAGGCGCTGGGCGCACGACAACGCCAGCTCGGCATCACGCGCCTCCACCATGACCCGCAGCAATGGTTCGGTACCGCTGGCACGGATCAGGACCCGGCCTTCGTCGCCGAGCAGGGCTTCGACCGCCTGCCGCTCGGCTGCAAAGACAGGGGTTTCCTTCCAGACGGTTCCGGGCTGCATCCGCACATTGAGCAATGTCTGCGGGTACAGGGTTATTTCGGCCAGCAGTTCGGGCATTGTGCGACCGCTCCGAAGGCATGCCTGCAGAACCTGCAAGGCACTGATCAAGCCGTCGCCGGTGGTGTGCTGGTCCAGCGCCAGCAGGTGACCCGAGCCTTCGCCACCCAAAAGCCAGCCACGGGCTTCGAGTTCTTCGAGCACATACCGGTCGCCGACACGGGCACGGACGAAATCGACACCGCGCCGGCGCAGAGCCGTTTCGACTGCCATGTTCGTCATCAGGGTGCCGACGACGCCCGGCGAAGGGCCCGAGGCGCCAGCGGCCACCAGGGGCTCGCCGGACGCCAGGCGGGCGCTGGCGACCAGGTACAGCAGTTCGTCGCCGTCGTACAGGCGTCCCTGCCCGTCGACCATCTTCAGACGGTCGGCGTCGCCATCGAGTGCAATACCAAAATGCGCCCCGCGCGTGCGCACCTCTTCCACCAGCGCCTGCGGATGGGTGGCGCCAACGCCATCGTTGATGTTCAGCCCGTTGGGAGACACGCCGATCGAGAATACCTCGGCGCCCAGTTCGTGAAAGACCTGCGGAGCGATGTGATACGCCGCACCGTGGGCCGCATCGACCACGATCTTCAGCCCGCGCAGGGTCAAGGCATTGTCGAAAGTGCTCTTGCAGAATTCGATATAGCGGCCGGCTGCGTCGTCCAGGCGCCGAGCCTTGCCGATCACCCGCGAATCAGCCCATACCGGCGGCTGCTCTAGCGCCTCCTCGACGGCCAGTTCCCAGGCATCGTCAAGCTTGGCGCCCTGGGCATTGAAGAACTTGATGCCGTTGTCATCGAAGGGGTTGTGGCTGGCGCTGATCACCACGCCGAGGCTGGCGCGCAATGCACGGGTCAGGTACGCGACGCCGGGTGTGGGCAATGGCCCGAGCAGTACCACATCGACACCGGCGGAATTGAAACCAGCCTCGAGCGCGCTTTCGAGCATGTAGCCCGAAACACGGGTGTCCTTGCCGATCATGACGCGGGGCCGGCTTTCGGTGCGCCGGAGCACGCGGCCGACGGCGTGAGCCAGACGCAATACAAAATCAGGAGTGATGGGCGACTGGCCGACCGTGCCGCGGATGCCGTCCGTACCGAAATATTGGCGAGACATGTTTGTTGACTCCTTCAGATCTGCGGCTTCAAAGTGCCGTCATTTGTTTTTGCATGGCGGCCGACACCTTCAGTGCAGCCACCGTTTCCATCACGTCATGCACACGCACTACCCTGGCCCCCTGCCGAACAGCCAGCACAGCCGCCACCACGCTGGGGACCATGCGATCCGTCACCGGCAAGCCGGTAACGGAACCAAGTGAAGATTTGCGCGACCAGCCGGCCAGGATGGGATAGCCGTGTGGCGCGGCATCCTGCTGGCGCGCCAGCAATGCGAAGTTTTGCTCGACCGTCTTGCCAAATCCGATACCCGGGTCGAGCGTGATGCGGTCGCGGGCGACCCCCGCGTCCACCAGCAATGCCACCCGAGCCGCGAGAAAGTCGCACACCTGGGAAACCACGTCGCCGGTCATCGGCGCTTGATGCATGGTCTGGGGTTCGCCATGCATGTGCATCAGGCATATGCCGCAGTGCGGGTGCGCGGCGACCACTTCAAGGGCGCCCGGTGCACGCAAGGCCCGGATGTCATTGACGATGTCTGCCCCGGCATCCAGCACGGCCCGCATCACTTCGGTTTTTTGGGTATCGACCGAAATCGGCACGCCGAACGCCATCGCTTCGCGCACCACTGGCAATACACGCGCCAGTTCGTCCTCAATCGAAACAGGCGGACTGCCGGGTCGGGTCGATTCACCGCCGATGTCCAGGATGTCCGCGCCGTCCGCCAGCAGCTTTTCGCAATGGCGCAGCGCAAGTGAAAGTTCACCATGCCGGCCACCATCGGAAAACGAATCCGGCGTGATGTTGACGATCCCCATCACCTTTGGAACGGTAAGGTCGATACGAAAGCGGGTGGTCTGCCAGAACATCGGCTGAAGCGCGTGGATTTTTATTGAATGGCACATGCGAAAACGGGGCCGAAGCCCCGTTTTCAGTTGATGCCTGCAGGCATGTCGGCGTCTGGTGTCAGGCCGCTGTCGGCGCAGGTTCGGTGGTGACCGCCGCATTGCCACCGCCCGGCTTGTCACCGCCGTTGTTCGGCGGAATACGCGGAGTCCAGTCCTTCGGAGGACGGGGCTCACGGCCGGCCATGATGTCGTCGAGCTGGTCGCTGTCGATGGTTTCCCATTCGAGCAGAGCCTTGGCCATCGCGTGCATCTTGTCGCTGTGTTCTTCGATCAGGCGGCGGGCCAGCGAATACTGCTCGTCGATGATGCGGCGCACCGCGTCGTCGACCTTCTGCATGGTCTGCTCGCTCATGTTGGTGGTCTTGGTAACCGAACGGCCCAGGAACACTTCACCTTCGTTTTCGGCATAGACCATCGGGCCCAGGGCTTCGCTCATGCCATATTTCATGACCATGTCGCGGGCCAGGTTGGTTGCGCGTTCGAAGTCGTTCGAAGCACCTGTCGTCATCTGGTGCATGAACACTTCTTCGGCAATACGGCCACCGAAAAGCATGCTGATCTGGTTCAGCATGTAGTCACGATCGTAGCTGTAGCGGTCTTGCGCCGGCAGGCTCATCGTCACGCCGAGGGCACGGCCCCGGGGAATGATGGTCACCTTGTGGACGGGGTCGCACTTGGGCAGCAGCTTGCCGATGAGGGCGTGTCCGGACTCGTGGTAGGCGGTGTTGCGACGCTCTTCCTCGGGCATGACCATGCTCTTGCGCTCCGGACCCATGAAGATCTTGTCCTTGGCACGCTCGAAATCCTGCATTTCGACTGTGCGTGCGCTGCGTCGGGCTGCCATCAGCGCAGCCTCGTTGCACAGGTTGGCCAGGTCGGCACCGCTCATGCCGGGAGTGCCGCGGGCGATCACGGAAGGGTTGACGTCCTGGCCCAAGGGCACCTTGCGCATGTGCACGTTCAGGATCTGTTCGCGGCCACGGATATCGGGCAGCGTGACGTACACCTGCCGGTCGAAACGACCCGGACGCAACAGGGCGGCATCGAGGATGTCAGGGCGGTTGGTGGCAGCCACCACGATCACGCCCATGTTGGTTTCAAAACCGTCCATCTCGACCAGCATCTGGTTGAGGGTTTGTTCACGTTCGTCGTTGCCGCCGCCGAGACCTGCACCGCGCTGACGGCCGACCGCGTCGATTTCATCGATGAAGATGATGCAAGGAGCATTCTTCTTGGCGTTGTCGAACATGTCGCGGACCCGGGCAGCGCCGACGCCGACGAACATTTCAACGAAGTCGGAGCCGGAAATGCTGAAGAACGGAACCTTGGCTTCACCGGCAATCGACTTGGCCAGCAAGGTCTTCCCGGTGCCCGGAGGGCCGACCAACAACAGGCCCCGCGGAATACGGCCGCCGAGTTTCTGGAATTTTTGCGGGTCCTTCAGGAAGTCGACGACTTCCTTCACTTCTTCCTTGGCTTCGTCGCAGCCCGCCACGTCCGCGAAAGTGACGGTGTTGTTGTTTTCGTCGAGCATGCGCGCCTTGCTCTTGCCGAAGCTGAAGGCGCCGCCCTTGCCGCCGCCCTGCATCTGCCGCATGAAGTACACCCAGACGCCGATCAACAGCAGCATGGGACCCCAGCTGATGAGCAGGGAAACCAGCAGGGAGCCTTCTTCGCGCGGCTTTACATCGAACTTGACGTTGTTGGCGATCAGGTCGCCAACCAGACCACGGTCGAGGTACGTTGCGGTAGTGCGGATCTTGCGATCGTCATTGGTGGTAGCGACAATTTCGCTACCGCCGCTCTGGCCTTCCTGAATGGTGGCGCTCTTGATGCGGCTGCCGCGCACTTCTTCAAGAAAATCCGAATAGCCGATATAGCCAGCGCTGGCGTTGCCGCGCGCATCGAACTGTTTGAAGACAGTGAACAGCACCATGGCGATCACAAGCCAGACGGCGATCTTCGAAAACCACTGATTGTTCAAGCGAGGCTCCGGTCGGGTACGTGGGGGGACATCGATGACCTATGTGTGACGCATTCTAGGGGTTTCAAGGGGGGCGACCACGATTTCGGGCTGCTGCATCCCCAGGGAGTGCGCGGGCTTTCAGGGAATGAATCCGTTTTGAAAGCTCGTGCGACTCGCGGACTTTTCAGGCTTGCGCGGGCTCTTTCAGGCCGATGCCGACCAGGAAGGTCTCGGACGATTTGTCGCGCGACGCCTTGGGCTTGATCGGCTTGACGACCTTGAAGACATTCTTGAAGAGTTTGACGATCTCGTTGTAACCGCTTCCGTGAAAGACCTTCACCACGAGTGCACCTTCGGGCACCATGTGCGCCTGGGTGAACTCGACGGCGAGTTCGACGAGGTGGGTGATTCGGGCAGCATCGGACGACTCGATGCCGGACAGGTTGGGCGCCATGTCGGACACCACCACATCGGCCAGCTTTCCCTCCATCGCTTCCTGCAACTGGGTCAGCATCTCGGGTTCGCGGAAGTCACCCTGCAGGAACTGGACACCTTCGATAGGGCTCATCGGCAGCAGGTCGAGTGCAATGATCTTTCCGTCGAGCGCACCGACGGCCGCACCTTGCGGCGACAGCCGGCGGCGAAGGTACTGGCTCCAGGCTCCGGGCGTGGAACCGAGGTCCACCACGGTCTGGCCGGGGCGGATCAGATGCAGCAGTTCGTCGATTTCCTTGAGCTTGTAAGCCGCCCTGGCGCGGTACCCTTCCCGGGCAGCCAGCTTGACGTAGGTGTCATTGACGTGATCGTTCAGCCAGGCCTTGTTGACCTTTTTGCTATTGGTTTTTACCTTCACTCTGTCTCCCCGAAATGCGCCGAAACGCGAAGAGAAAAGCCGGCATGTGGGGACATATACATAAGCTTGGATAATACGGCCATGCCCCAGATTTCCCTGACCCCTGCCCAACGGCGCGAAAAGCGCGCCGATGCCCACCACCTGAACGCCGTGGTGATCGTTGGTTCCGACGGACTCACGCCCGCCGTCCAGAAGGAGATCGACTCTGCGTTGAACTCCCACGGCCTCATCAAGGTGCGTGTCGCCTCCGATGACCGCGCCGGCCGCGAGTTGATGTTCCAGAGCCTTGCCGCCGACCTCAACGCGGCACCCATCCAGCACATCGGCAAGTTGCTGGTGTTGTGGCGCGAACCGGTCGAGAAGGTCCGTGCCGACGGCGGTGAAGACCGCATGCCCGGCCCTAAAGACGTCAAGGTTCTGAAGTACGGCCGCGGCGGGCAGCGACCCGAGGTCAAGACCTTGCGTGTACTTGGCAACCAGCGGCTGACGCAGGGCGGCCAGGTCAAGCGCGTGAAGGTGCTGCAGAAATCGGTCAAGAAGCGCCAGCAGGCCGACTGAAAGACGCCCTCGCGATGACTGCGACTGCAGGCCGGCGTCATGTGCTGTGCATGAAATGGGGCACGAAATACGGCCCCGAATATGTCAACAACCTCTACGGAATGGTGCGACGCCACCTGACGGGCGACTTCACGTTCGTCTGCCTTACCGACGACTCGGTGGGCATACGTCCGGAGGTGAAATGCCTGCCGATTCCCGAGATGCCGCTGAAGCCTGAAAAGCCCGGCGTACCAGATCGTGCCTGGCGCAAGCTGAGCACTTTCACGGCAGACCTCCACGGATTGAAGGGCACTGCTCTCTACCTCGACGTCGACGTGGTGGTGGTGGGCAGCCTTGACAGCTTCTTCACCCAGCCCGGCGAGTTCCTGATCATCAAGGACTACAAGCGGCCATGGCGTGTCACCGGCAACTCGTCGGTCTACCGGTTCGAAATCGGCGCACATGCCGACGTGCTGAGCTATTTCCACGCGCACGAGGACGAGATCCGCGTGAAGTACCGCAACGAGCAGGCCTACCTGTCGGACTACCTGCACAAGCAGGGCAAGCTGGCGTACTGGCAGGCCGCGTGGTGCCCGAGCTTCAAATACCACAGCATTCCGCGCTGGCCCCTGAACTACTTCATGGAGCCGTCCATTCCGGACGATGCACGCGTGGTGATCTTCCACGGTGAATGCAATCCGCCGGATGCCCTGCATGGGCAACGCAACCGGCGTTTTCGATTCATCAAACCCGCCGGCTGGGTGGCTGAATACTGGAAGGCCTGATCAGCGCCTGATCAACCCTTGCGGGCTTCTGGCACCAGCAGGCGCCAGAACGCCAGGCCGGCACAGGCCCACTGCAAAACATAGAAGCCGGTTCCGAGTGCATGCCACAACTTCAGGTTCTCGCGCGCCACGATGCGCGGAGACACGGCGAACTCGCTCAGCAGGGCCAACAGAACGCCTCCCAGCACCAGCGCAATCCAGGTGAACGGTATGGGCGTGGCCGTTTCATCCCAAGACCGTCCACGGCCTCTTGAGGCGATCAGCAGCAGCATTGCGCAGACCACCGATATCCAGGTCTGCCCGCTGAAAAGCCGGGCGGCCATGTTGCCGGCCAGGGCCGTCGGCTGCAGGTGCGCGAACAGCATTGGCACGACAAAAAAACCGACTGCAGAGAGGCTGCCCCACCACAGCGCAGCTGCCAGGCAGCACAGGCGTCTGTTGTGAATCATGCCGATGCTCAGGCGTCGTAGCGAACGCCGACGACCTCGTAGGTGCGGGTGCCGCCCGGCGCCTGCACGGTGGCGGTATCGCCTTCCTGCTTGCCGATCAATGCGCGTGCGATGGGGCTGGAGACGTTCACCAGCCCCAGCTTCAGGTCGGCTTCGTCCTCGCCCACGATCTGGTAGGTGACCTTGTCGCCGGAGTCTTCGTCTTCCAGCTCGACCGTGGCGCCGAACACCACGCGGCCGTCGGCGTCAACCGTGCTCGGGTCGATGATCTGCGCGGCAGACAGCTTGCCTTCGACCTCCTGGATACGGCCTTCGATGAAGCCCTGGCGGTCCTTGGCGGCATCGTATTCGGCGTTTTCGCTCAGGTCGCCCTGGGCACGCGCTTCGGCGATGGCCTGGATGATCGCGGGACGCTCGACGGTCTTCAGCTTGTGCAGTTCGCTCTTCAGTTTTTCAGCACCGCGTTTGGTGATGGGAATGGTCGCCATGTGTTTCTTCTCTCCAAAAACAAAACGCCGGACGGGGAAGGTCCGGCGGTGAAATGAGGGGGCCTGGAGCGCCTATGGGATAAGCGCATGCCCCGCCAGCCGCGTCAGGATCGCAAGCGGGCTGGAGCCAGGATTGTATTGCGCCTCGGCGGGCAAATGGAGCGTCTGCTCGAGCATGAACTGGCCGCCCATCACCGCATGCGGCGTCTGGTCGGAAAAACACACCCAGGCCGATCCGGCGGCGAACGGCATGGTGAGCTGCGGAGCGTTTTTCTGATACTCCGCGTTGCCCTTCATGCCGTCGTGCAATTGCAGCATCAGGTGGTCGTATTCGCTGCGCAACGACTTGGTGATGCCCAGCGTTTTAAGCAGATGGGCCTGCCAGCGGGAATACGGTTTTGCCTGCGGCAGAAACTTGGCAGCCACGTCTTCGAAAGGCTCGCCGACACGCCAGGTACGAGGCTGCCCCTGCGGATTTATGTTGGCAAACACGCGCAGGATGCGCTCACCACGGTTGGGCCTGGACGGGAAGGCATCGACATGCAGCCGACGGTCGTCTGCACGCCACGACTGCGTGCGGGTCTCGACCTGGGTCGGCCTGAAGCTGGTGGGAGCCAGGCGCAGGTGCGAGGTGTAGTCGGGCAGCAAGCCGTGCACCAGGGCCTGGGCCTGCTCCCTGAAACGTCCGATCAGGCCGGCCAGCCACTGCTGGTCCTCGGCACTGCCGGCCGCGCCTTTCAAGACGCCCTGTGCATCCAGGCTGACGTTGCGTTTGCCTTCGGCCAGCATGTCGGGCCGCAGCAGCCCGGCCTCTTGCGGCCACAGGTTGAAGTGCAGCAGAGGAAAGTACAGCACCTTGCCGGCCTCGACCGCGGCGATCAGGGCAGGATCGGCTTTCGCCGCCCGCCAATCCGCGAGGTCGAGTTCGACGATCTGTTTTTGCATCAGCTGCGCCATGCGTTTCAGGCGGTGAGTTGCGCGTGCATTTCCTGCACCGAAATCACACCCAGCTTGTCGACATGCGCCAGGCCTTCGACCGCCGCCTCGGCACCCGAGATGGTGGTGAAGGTAGTGACACGCGCGAGTAGCGACGAAGTGCGGATCTGACGCGAATCGGAGATCGCGTTGCGACGCTCTTCGACCGTGTTGACCACCATCACGATCTCGTTGTTCTTGATCATGTCGACCACGTGCGGACGGCCTTCGGTGACCTTGTTGACCACCTCGACCGGGATGCCTGCCGCCGAAATGGCCGCCGCCGTGCCCTTGGTCGCCACCAGGGTAAAGCCCTGTGCCACCAACTGGCGCGCGACCTCGACGGTACGCGGCTTGTCGTTGTTCTTGACGGTCAGGAAAACCTTGCCTTCGCGCGGCAGCTTGGTGCCGGCGCCGAGCTGGCTCTTGACGAAGGCTTCGCCAAACGTCTTGCCCACACCCATGACTTCGCCGGTCGACTTCATTTCCGGGCCGAGGATGGTGTCCACGCCAGGAAACTTAACGAACGGGAACACGGCTTCCTTGACGCTGAAGTACGGCGGATTCACTTCCCTGGTGATGCCCTGCGAAGCCAGCGACTGGCCGGCCATGCAGCGTGCCGCCACCTTGGCCAGCTGAACGCCGGTCGCCTTGCTGACGAATGGCACGGTGCGCGACGCACGCGGGTTGACCTCCAGGACAAAGATGACGTCCTTGCCGTCGACCTGCTGGATGGCGAACTGCACGTTCATCAGGCCGACCACGTTCAGGGCTCCGGCCATGGCCGAAGACTGGCGCTTCAGCTCGTCGACCGTGGCGGCCGACAGGTAGTAAGGCGGCAACGAACATGCCGAGTCACCCGAGTGCACACCAGCCTGCTCGATGTGTTCCATCACGCCGCCGATGAAGGTGGCGCCGGTGTTGTCGCGGATGCAGTCGACGTCGCATTCGATGGCATCGTTCAGGAAGCGGTCCAGCAGCACGGGAGAGTCGTTGCTGACCTTCACAGCCTCGCGCATGTAGCGCTCGAGGTCGCGCTGCTCGTGCACGATTTCCATCGCTCGGCCACCCAGCACGTAGCTGGGACGAACGACCAGCGGGTAACCCAGCGCGGCGGCCTTTTCGAGCGCTTCGGGCTCGGTACGGGCGGTGGCGTTAGGTGGCTGGCGCAGGCCGAGTTCATGCAGCAGTTTCTGGAAACGCTCGCGGTCTTCGGCGGCATCGATCATGTCCGGCGTGGTGCCGATGATCGGCACGCCTTCGGCCTCCAGGCCAAGTGCCAGCTTCAGGGGCGTCTGGCCGCCGTATTGCACGATCACACCGACCGGCTTTTCCTTGTCGACGATCTCCAGCACGTCTTCGAGCGTCAGGGGCTCGAAATACAGGCGGTCGGAGGTGTCGTAGTCGGTAGACACGGTCTCGGGGTTGCAGTTGACCATGATGGTTTCGTAGCCGTCTTCGCGCATGGCGAGGGCGGCGTGGACGCAGCAGTAGTCGAACTCGATGCCCTGGCCGATGCGGTTCGGGCCACCGCCCAGCACCATGATCTTCTTGTTGTTGGTGGGCGCGGCCTCGCACTCGTCCTCGTACGTGGAGTACATGTAGGCGGTGTCGGTGGCGAACTCGCCGGCACAGGTGTCAACGCGTTTGTAGACCGGCCGCACTTTCAAGGCGCGGCGGGCTTCGCGCACCGCTTTTTCGCTGGTGTGCAGCAGCTTGGCCAGGCGACGGTCGGAGAAGCCCTTGGACTTCAGCGTGCGCAGCGTGCCGGCGTCGATGGACGCCAGGGCGGCGTCGCCCTTGTCGATGGCCAGTTGGTCCAGTTCGAGTTCGATCTTCACGATCTCTTCGATCTGCACCAGGAACCATGGGTCGATCTTGGTCAGCGCAAAGACTTCTTCCACGCTCATGCCAAGACCGAAGGCATCGCCCACGTACCAGATGCGCTCGGGACCGGGCTCGCCCAGTTCTTTTTCGAGCACTTCGCGGTCCTTGGTCTTTTCGTTCATGCCGTCCACGCCGACTTCCAGTCCGCGCAGGGCTTTCTGGAAGGATTCCTGGAAGGTCCGTCCCATGGCCATGACTTCACCGACAGACTTCATCTGCGTGGTCAGGCGGCTGTCGGCCGTGGGGAATTTCTCGAACGCGAAACGCGGGATCTTGGTGACCACGTAGTCGATGCTGGGCTCGAACGATGCGGGGGTGGCGCCACCGGTGATGTCGTTGCGCAACTCGTCGAGCGTGTAGCCGATGGCCAGCTTGGCCGCCACCTTGGCGATCGGAAAACCGGTTGCCTTTGAAGCCAGCGCGGAAGAACGCGACACGCGCGGATTCATCTCGATGACGACCATGCGGCCATCGACCGGGTTGATGGAGAACTGCACGTTCGAACCGCCGGTATCGACGCCGATTTCACGCAGGACCGCCAGCGAGGCGTTGCGCAGGATCTGGTATTCCTTGTCGGTCAGCGTCTGCGCCGGGGCCACGGTGATGGAGTCGCCGGTGTGCACGCCCATCGGGTCCAGGTTCTCGATCGAGCAGACGATGATGCAGTTGTCCGCCTTGTCGCGAACCACTTCCATCTCGTACTCTTTCCAGCCGAGCAGCGACTCTTCGATCAGCAGTTCGTTGGTTGGCGATGCCTCCAGGCCGCGCTTGCAGATGACTTCGAATTCTTCTGCGTTGTAGGCGATGCCGCCACCGGTGCCGCCGAGCGTGAAGCTTGGCCGGATGACGGTCGGGAAACCCAGGCCCTTCTGCACGGACCAGGCTTCGTCCATGGTGTGCGCAATGCCCGACCGGGCCGAGCCCAGGCCGATCTTGGTCATTGCGTCCTTGAACTTCAGGCGGTCTTCGGCCTTGTCGATGGCCTCGGGCGTCGCGCCGATCAGCTCGACCTTGTATTTGTCGAGCACGCCGTTGTGCCACAGGTCGAGCGCGCAGTTCAGCGCGGTCTGGCCACCCATGGTGGGCAGGATCGCGTCGGGGCGTTCCTTGGCGATGATCTTCTCGACCG